>WLWD01000870.1_pt1 | contig 182826 bp, 150 predicted proteins | sample 6712731 | NCBI WGS metagenome assembly WLWD01 (sample SAMN12718690, study PRJNA576275) | sponge metagenome | isolation source: marine sponge | host: Mycale hentscheli | place: New Zealand: South Island, Marlborough, Capsize Point | collected 2014-11-01 | reverse complement strand
TAAATATAGTCCTTGAGCTACACAGCTATAACTTCACGACCATGCTTCATGTTCCACATGCCCAGTTTTTATCTTATTGTAAACTGTAAGTATCACATTGAGCTCACATACAAGATGGAAACAGTACAATCTTTCAAGTGTACAGATCTGGAGCTAATAGCATTGTCAGCTCACACCTACACACCACAACCCATCCTCCACACACACTGCTACAATTGTGTGCACCAAGTGTAAATACAAATAACTCCAGTATTACAACAACAACCATAACCACAATTATAGTATTCTTATTACCACTCTGTCACTGTATAGCAGCCCAACAATAGTTTTATGAATAAAGTGCACAAGAGTTAATACATTTATTATAGTGAAAACGACCACAAAACCAAACAGGAAATTACAAGCAATCATAGTCTTAGTTTACCACAAAATAAGAACCTTTTCTCCAACTGACAAGAAAAACACTTACATACCCCATTCGTTACTTTCGTGAACTACTCTCTCATCTTCACTGGCCCCTCCCACATCCTGTGCCTGAGGTGGGTGTGTCTTGAGGTAATCCTGGTATCTGTCCTGCTGTAGTCTGCAGTGAGAGTTGGTACAGTGCGGATTGGGTTTGAGCTCCATTGAGGGGAAGAAGTCACTCATGGCATTGTATCCGACATACTCAGACACCTTACCAAATTTCAGAAAGTACCTGAGAGTATTTAAAATGCGTGCAAAGAAGAGTACAATAAGTGAACAACAACAACAACAACAACAACAACAACAACAACAACAGTATGGTATTAGAAACATACAGAGTACACGATACCATACCACAATAAATTGCTCATGCACAACATGCAGAATTGCAGCTGCAATTTGTCATATTTGGTTGTCAAGGTAACAAGCAACAACTTACTGAAAGTGCGTACTAACGTACCAAAGCAAGAGTATTGGCTTTAAGTTTGTTGAGCACATATCAGGGTACATGTTTGAATAAAAGAATAAGTTCTAGCTCAGTTAAACATTATGCAAACGTTAAAAAACTTGTGCCAAATTTTACAAGCAATTTCATTCAGGTTGCACCCCATTGGAATGCGTAATTGCCAAGAAACCAGAGGGAAAAAAAAAAAAAAAAAATTCACAGCACCAGAAATGTACACACTTACATGCATGCACAAACTTACACCCACACATTTTCATTTTGCAGGGAACACTAATAGCATCTAAAACAACAACAACTTGTCAGCTATCTTCAGTACATGTGCGCACGCACGCACACACACACACTGAAATATGTGCATTGCACCATATGTAAGTTTTGCATTACATGTTAGTTTGTATTTATACAGTGTGCACCAGATGTGTACTTGCACACTCCAAACATCTGAAACTGAAAAATTTCCTCATGAATCATCAACATAATATTATGTAATTGTGAAAAAATTTGCTAATTTTAAAAACACGTGTGTGCATGTTTGCGAATACATACAGCATTTAGTATGGACATTACTTAAACATCAGTTGGTAACAATGTACTACATAAATATGCTTCTCACTTGAGAGAGTTCTGCACTAGAAGTCCAGCCACCACCGCCATTGTAGTTGGAAGAGAAGCCGCGCACACTCCCTCTCTCTTCAGTGTCTTCTCATCAATGCCTGACGCCACCACAAGGGGCGGGGCACACTTATGCACAAACATGAATCATTAAGGTAAATAAGTTGGTAGTAAACAATTATATCCGAATATTAGTGGAATTAAGAATCTCGCCGACTCTGTATTAGTTTTAATACTTACGTAATTATACTCCATAACAAATCCAATTACTCAACTTGGATGTTGGTGTCCAGAAATGATATTTTCATACAACAGGAGCAATGCAATATAAGAGAGAATTTATTTTACGAGCTACCATATATTTAAAGATTGATAAAATATGCCATTATGAATTCTGAATTCAGTTTATCTTGAAATCAACATGTAATCTTCCCCATTAAAACACTCAAGCCCAAGTGAACTGTGGGGGCGGGGGAAGGGGGGGGAAAGGAAGAAAATGAAACATGTCCCCTGAAATAACCAGCTATGATATTATAACTAAAAAGAGTGACCATTGCAGTAACAATAAAGCATGATCCAGTGATTATTCTGTTTCAGTAACACTACATATTATTAGGAACCTCAATGGCAATTCTCATCATTCATGCCAAGTTGTATTCTGTTAGCTGGATTTCGCGATCTAAATTTTATCTCTCATGCCCTGTATCAACTGGAATTGAAAGCATACTACCGTTCAAATTGAATGTTACAAAATAAAACAAACAAACAAAAACACAACAAACAAAAACAAACAAACAAACACACAAAACAACCCTGGAGACAGCAAAACATTTCAGTTCTTGTATTGAAGCCAAGGTATATTTTTTCTAGTGACTTCAATTCATTCAATTTTGAAAAAAAAAACCCAAACCAAAACAAACCACTTCAGCAGCAAAACTTTCTATGTTTCTTTGATAAGTTTCTTACCAACAAAACAAAACATTAGCTACAACATTCACTTTCTCTCTTCAACGAAAAAGAAAATCCAGCATGAAGCCCTCAAACTTTGAAAGTCTGCTGAAGTTGAGAATACTCTTACTCTAATTTGTAACTAGTCTGCCTGCTATATATCTGTACATATAGTATGTTCTCCAACCGATGTCTTTACCCAATGCTTGTCTATCACACATAACTCCTTCCTCTTGCTCCATACACAACAGTAAGGCCATGCTGGAAAAGAGCTTTTGCCAAATTAAAGGTTAATCTAATTAAAAACAAAACAAAAAAAAACAATAATAAAAAAACAACAAAAAAACAAAAAACAACAACAACAACAACAACAAATAAAAGAGTCTATATAACAGTTAGAGTGCATACCATAGAAACCTGAGGGATTTAGAAACCCTCAGGCTCCTAGTAGCGTCCTCGCTATGCTCTGATGCTACAGCCCAGAGCCTTCAAGTTTCTAAATCCCGCAGATTTCAAGGTACCGCACTCTAACTTTTTAGAACAGAAGGATATGCTAAACCTAAACTACAGTGATGGAACTGAAGATACTAACCAGTAGCTATAAACTATGACTTAATCCTCATCACAAATACTGCTAGTTGAAAAGCCTGGTCAGCACACTCAAAGGTACATGGAAAAGATATACTAAAAAATCAAAAAATGCATTCTTTCTGCGTTATTGATACCAAGGTTCCCAGGCAAGATGAGTGGTCACAATTTTGGTATACTCGTTAGCTACTTCAGTTACATTGATCACTGTAGTACAATTTTAGCATAAAAAACGTTAGAGTGCAGTACCAAGGACATTTATGGGATTAGAAACTCTAAGGCTCCCTGCTGTAGCATCAGAATTTATCACAGCTTCACATGAATGGCGGTAAAAAAAAAAACTAAAGTATTTTCAAAACTATTTCTTGGCAATGAAAGTCGCAACAGTAGCCACGGGTAAGTGTTTGCTAAGTGCTTCCGGGTGTAACTCTAAGTGAATTAGATTCAAGCAACGGACCAAACAAATTACATCTATTTCCTCCTCACACTAAAGCAGGCTGTCTGTCCAGGCTTGATGAGCTGAATATGTCCTGACACAGCATTCTCACTCACTCCACTCTCCATCCACACTTGCCCCTGCTCGTTACACGCCTGATTGATGGCCATGCGAGCCTCGAAGTTGTCCACACAGCTCAGCACCAAGTCCACAGGGCTACCGTCACCACGGAGATGACCAGAACTAAAACAAGATAAAAGCTAAATGTTGGAGTTCGTACAAAGTTAACATCCAACATAAACAAAAAACAAACAAACAAAAAAACAAAAAAAATTAAAACTATCAACAAAAAAATAGAAAAAGGCAAAACAACAAAAAACATTTACAACTTGTGATCAAAATAAAATAACACAATGAAACAAAAAACAGCAAAAAAACAACAACAAAAAAACAAACAAACAAAACAAAAAGAAACAGAAATAAACTCAATACTGCATGAAAATGGCCGAGTGGAGAACTTCATTCATATACTATCAGATATACAATGATACAGTAATTTTCAGCATGTAAAATAAATATTTACTACGACATTTTGTTGTAATCACAGTTCAAGTCAAAATTTCACCAGGCACTTCAACTTGTTCTTGTTCTAATCCTACTTCTCGAGATGCCACACTAAAACGTAAATACTTCCACCACATGAAACATCACTTCACCATCTCTCCTGGTCCTTTATACAACTTCCACTTATTAGAAAGTTGCTTCCATGACCACGTCAGCCCAGAGTATGGCTTCAAGTGTTCTAATGGAAGGCTTGGTTGCTATTGACAGCGAAGGTTAGTTTACTTTTTCGGTATTCAATCCGGAGAGCGTTGAGCTTTATAGGTAGACAGTGGTTAGTATAATTTAGTTCTAGAAACACATTTTCATTCTATACTAGCTTACATGGACTGCACTAGTTATTTGGGGTCGTAATGAGTGTTTTAAAGAATACTACGGGTTTTCTTACCATCTAGCAGGGATTACTTAGGCCTGTTTAGGGGGACATTCTGCCATCCCCCCTGAAAATAATTACGACCTTTATGATGACAGATGTCATTCTGAGACCTTCCTAAATTAAAAAGAAAAAGAAAAAAAGAAAGCCCTCCTTCTTTCGAGTTCGACCAATACCCCGGTATTGTCTAAAAAGTTTAGTATATTAATAATAGCATAAAATTTACTAAAAATATTTAATGAGATGATTTTGTCATGATGAAATGGAATAAGGATGAGAGGAAAGAAAAATAAAAAATAAAAAAATCCAGATCATACTTGGCTATTGTACACAAATCGAAACATCTCCCCCATCGAGTGGTCTGCATTTAACAGACGATAATCATCGTATTTGAAGTCGGCCTTTTGGAAATAGTGAGCAGCAGTCTTGTTCCTCCAGTGGACTCCATTCTTCCACAACCATTTTATTTTATCATCTTTCCTGTTACTGGGGTTGAAGCAAATAGTGTCCTCTATCAAACAGTTGCAGCATTCAGGACCCTTCTCCTCCTCCAGCAGGTGTTTGGGCTTGTAGCCAGAATTATACAGGTAAGATTCAGGTTTGAAATCGTAGTCGTAACTAACGAGCCATCTTCGAATGTACGAGGAGTTAGTAATACACGATATGAAGCCGATGTTAAGAAATGACTCCTCTTTTGAAATGATGCATTCTGATATCAACTGCATCTCCTTTAGTCTCGTGCCATTGAGAACAATCACATCAAAATCGGTAATTATCCCCCCGTAATGAAGCAAAGCCTCTAATCGAATATAATCAGCTTCATGAGCCATATACTGGAATGCTTTTCCTCCAACCTTATTCAAACGTTCGTGTTTTACTACTTCCACAGAAACTCCTTTCCACCGCTTGACTTTACTCCAGTATTTGCCTACGATGTCTCCATAAGTGTGGATAAGGATCTTACCGGGCTTGATAAACTTGTACATGGACATCATTGAAATGAAGTCCCTGAATATAAGTTCTACTGGCTCTTCTAACTTGGACAGTTTAGCATAGTGTACAATGGCAGGATGGAAGTAATGCTTTCCAATGAAAACTGGCTTATAGTCTTCCAGTTTTTGGGACAAACAGCCAGGGTTTAATGTGTTCTTCAAGTCTATAGTGCGTGGCGTTACACTTGGATCGAGTGAACTGGGTATTTCCTGGAGCGAGGATTCCGATACGGCCGTGGAGCTCTCGTAGACCACACTATCCCACTGCCCCTTCCACTTACTGAAGACGAAACTAGAGAAGCGATGGTGCACAAAGAAGACAACTGGCGTCGCCACCAGACAAACCACCAACCAGAATATCTTGCTCGCCTTCATACAGGAACTCTCATTCAGCACGCCGCCATAGCAAGCACTACAACTATAGCTCACTCACACCGCGATCAGCTGAGAACTTCAACCGCTCCGGAGCCTCCAAACGGTCCAAACAGCTTGTGCTCGCTTATTCATTATACACGCCCTCCGAATTCCAATTAATGCCCAATAAATACGCGCTACATTATTTTGTGGCGTATCGCATATACCACCACCGGCGCCTTCAAATCCGTTGAAATTGTGCAGATTGTCATGGATAAGCAGATAATCCTTCTTCCCAAACTAAAGAAGTAATACACAAAAACATGTTATTGTAATTAGATAATAGTGGCTCCTCCATTGAAGATGTAAGATGGTGTAGAGTTACATGAGAGAACTCTGAGCCAATCACTGGACAATCATACCACAGTAAATCTGTACAACTCATATTCAAGGACTGGTATAAACTTACACTTTGGCCCACTTCAAAAATATTGTTTGTGCTTACACTGAAGAAGTCTGAGCCCAAGTCTACGAGAGTTTTCAGTCCAAGTGAAAAATACCCCAGGAATATAAATCATAGGTACGATTATGTTCATGTAGAGGATAAAAATGGGAGGAGTTACGCTGAAAGCGCATCATGCAATATATAAAAATCCACATTTACTACATAATAGTATCAAGTCTGATACTTACTACACATTTGTTGTTAATTGTTGTATAGATTTTCTAGTGTGCATTCTGTACTCCAGCCAGCTAGTTTGCCTGATTGTGTCCATAAATTCTGCACCACTCACGCATGAAAGACCCTTTTACCATATTTTGTGCAAACTATATTTCCTTGTTCTGTATTATACATGAAAATCGTACGCAATCAACGCTTATTATTTTGTAAGACCGTTTCCTAATCAGCACCACATACATAAGTTCAGCCCTATAGACAAATATTCAGTTCACAAACCCTTTACCTAATCCTGTCCATAAAGTGCTGGAAGTTGTCCACTGTAGTAATATTGTAATTGTGCACTTCAAACCGTACATCTGGGTTGATCTCCAGTAACGTGTCTTTAGCTGCCTCCACTTTACTCAGTCCTGATTGGTCAGGTTTGAAGAACAGTCGATTCATGTTGGCCATTTCTACCTTGTCATAGTCAAACAGAAGAAGCTACATGTATGTACAAGTATGATACAAAGAAATTTATGAAGGAACAAATAGATAAGCCAGTTCATATGAAACAAGGACTTAGGACAAACAACAATAACAACAACTTTACTAAGAGAACACAAATAAGTCCCTGAAAACAGCAATGACTGCACCAGCACTAAAATCAACAAACAAACAAAATGCAGCAACAAATTACAGATTCTAGTTCAATACAATTATTGCTGTAAAGATACATACTATATTGCAATTCCACAACTAGGAATCAGCCATACACTAATGTGCAACTAATGTGCAGTAACGACAACAGTGACAGCGAGTGTATACATAAATAATTCATGAGCTAAGCAGGATTGATAAAGCATCATCAGCAACCGACGCCGGTAGTGAGTATTACTGAATAAAAGTGCAGAGTTGCTGAGCACATAGAGGTGAGCCGGGTTGGTAAAGCGTTGTCAGTAATAAGTACTGTGATTATAAAATTACTGTAGTGATAAAAAAAACAAACAAAAAAAAAAAACTGTAATACAATAAAAATAAATACCTTATGTAATAGTTAGAGCATAAGCGCTTAGGTACTGGTGGATTTAGTGCACTGACCGAGGGCTTTGTGCACTAAATTCACCAGTACTTAAGCCCCATGCTCTAAATATTTTAGATCCCATTTACCCATGCCCAGTTTCCACTAGCAACTTTGTTTATCAGCATTTTCGCAGGAATGGTGGTGTCAAGCGAATTTCTGGCCCAAAATTAAAATTCAATTAAAATTCAACTGAAGCACACCACAAGTTTACTTTAGCATTGTAGCTGCCAGCTGTTATCTCCAGATCTAACTATCCGATTAACCCCGATTGACGCGTACACGCGTCTAAATTGGAAAAATCGATAACCGCGGAGGACGCGTCAATGCGTCAAAAATGCGTCTCCGCGTCCACTTCGCCCTACAGCTTTGTGGAGTCAAGGAAGCCACCAATCACAATTGCAGACGATTCTATATTGTTGTAAGTATCTTTTAGGCTTATAAAATACATAGACTTCCATAAGAAAATGTTGAGTAAATTTTGTCACAACAATAAGACTTCCTTCTTATAAATTATAAATTGAAAATATATTTCATAATAATAATAAAGGTACACAGAATAATTTTTTACAAACCAATATTACTTTAGCTATAACTGCTCATTATATGACAAGTAGAAAGCTATCTTGGCAAGTGGAACACTGGCACTTCAGCATCCTAGTGATGAAGACAATATTCTTGACCTGGCACAGCATGGCAGTAACAAGGATGGCAGTGACCAGGATGGCAGTAACTCTGGTGGTAGTGATGAGGAGTTTGATGACAGGAAGAATGACTTCAGTGCTGATGGATGTAGTGACTGTAGTAGTTACTAGATGGTCAAGGACTCTGCCGAGAGAACGGAATTGATGATTCTGAAAGGTAGCGATTCTACAGAAATTTCAACCACATTCTTTATAGCAAAAAGTAAAAATAAATATTGTTATATAACAGGTGAGACTGCAGGGAGCCCTCTGACATATACTTCTATTATGTTATGACCAGTTGCACTTGATAGTAAGATCACAAGCTATTCTGTCAACAATGCAGCCTACCAGCACATCAAAAGTAAAGACACCTTGGAGTACCAAACTAAATACACTCAATATTCTATCATTCATTTGTGATGTACTCTTTTTCATACACAAAAGCCAATAAAAAAGCTTCTCTGTTCACAAAATTTATAACAGATGCTCAGTTCAAAATAATACACACCCTAAATAAATATCAACAAATTCTTCCTGATTGTAAGACAAATGTGTACAAAAACACTTTCTCTTACCTCTATGATCCAGTAACAAACTGCTTCAGCCATGAAACCATACTTCCAACCTTACTAGAGTGCTTACTAAGAGCCGCGGTGTGATGCCCTAAAAGTTTTTGCCAAACGGTGCGAGTACTTTGTTATTTTTAAGTCGGGAACAGCTCCTTAGCGTCGAATTTATGCTTTCCCAATAGCCTAGAGCGTACTCTATCGTTCGATAATACTGTCCCCGAGGCAATCTTCAACCGTTCATCTTCTTTCTCTCGTTTAGTGTCACCCTCCCACCAAGCAATCAATCCTCTGTGTCTCGCGTGCGCCCGTGACCGCATTACGTAAGACGCAATTAAAATTATTATTCGCGTGTAATCGGCTATACTGTGGGCTGCTCCGCTAAGCAGTTAAGCAGCTAGCTATGGTAAATTCTGGGTATGAGCGGAGAGGGTAGTAGACCCTCACATATCATATCGGGCCTCACATAACTGGCTTCACTTTACCAGGCCTATTTTATTAAACTAAAACTCAAACATAGCAATACCCCAAGGGTGGTTAGTATGCACAGTTCATATACCTAAAGGCAAAAAATAGTGCACACTTACCAAGTTAGTACACCTAGTAACAATATAGCAACTGGATCTAAGCTACTAGATTCATAATTTGCAAAAGTTTGTAATCAAGCATTACAGTGTGGTGGGGTACTTGGTACTTGCTAGTAAAGTATATTTTATTATGTACTGAACTGGGCCTAGTACCTATTGCCACATAGGAAATGCATCAAAGTAAACAGGATGCGGTGGCTTAAGGCAATATTTCCCCATATCACCTGCCTGTGCTCATAGACATCATGATGGGTTATCACGCCCCCTTAGGCTATACAAGTGTTTACTGCAGAATAAACAGTTACTATGGTATTCAAACCATGAGCAGTACATAATATATAATTATTCATCGGATATCGCAGAATATCACTCGTCTGATTGGCCGTATTTACGCTTGTCCCTGCGACACATCGTTTTACGAACAACAAACAACAACAACTACAATAATATATGATAATTTGGTTCACGGCAAGTAGAAAAGTCACATCATGTGTCATACTCAGTACCTGTACACCGTCGTCGATCTTCGACAATGTTCGTTGAACACTACCACTTTATTGTTTATATGTTGTCATGTTTACTGTTTTCAATTCATTCTTAGTGTTTCAGTTTGTCGTACATCTACCTATCAATCGTTGCAGTAACTTACTGTTATATCTGACCTGGATCTTTCTTATACAATATTAGTTCAATTATTTCTGTCTAGTTCAAGGTAATTGACACTAGCTAGGACGTGTCTCGAACGCAAGACACGTTGTACACAGAGGATCTGAATAGTTAAAATACGTGAGGCCTTACAACCCTCACTAAGTCTATAGACACGAGAAGACATGTGGTACAGCAACCTGTTGACTGACCAGCACTTCGTCTAGGACTCTGTCAGACGGATACCTGCTAGTAGGTCTTACCCTTTCAAGAATCTACTTGAAAGTGGTTGGTGGATAACTCGCTTCAGGGTTAAGTCTTCCACTTTGATTAGATAGTCCCGATCAGTCACCACGTATTTCCCTTACTAGCTATTATCTTTTGAAACACCAGCTAACCTTTCCAATTCCGCAACGTGTGAGCATCTCCGCGGTGACACTGCCAACTCCGCCTACTCCCACCACGGCTACGGTGAACTCTCTGATCCTCTCGTAGTCATCCACTATACCCATACGCTTCAGAGCCATCAACCGACTACAAGGAACACACAAACACACACATTGTACATGACCATGTTCATATCACACCCATATATTACAGATAGTTTATCCTCCAGTTCTTGCAGAGACGACCCTAAATCAACTTATCCTATTAGCCTCATATATCATATATTTAAGTATTACCTCTATAAATAACTTAATGGTACTAATATTAATGGCGAGTGAGTGAGACACTATCAGGGGTAATGCAGTAGAAAATTGGGGATATTTGTTTATATATATGTTAGGACGCACGCATGTCATTTTTGTATTTTGACCCTGTCATTTTTTTTTGTGTTAGTTCAGTGGTTGACCCTGTCCCAAACTTCACTAAACAGAATCTTCTGGTTTATCGATCATTACCTGTATCATCCTAGAAATTAAATTGTTTACCATTTTGAATTCTTTTGCGGGTGCAGTTAAAACTTAAAAAAACTTATTGGACTGCTATTTCTATTCGAGTTTGTGACAGTGGTAAGTTAATAAGCTATTTGTCATAGTTATAAGCCCTACACCATAGTATATAGTTGAAAATTCATTGGCCATTAGACTAACCACGATGGTAACTCTATATTGGATAGAACATAGCAGCGCTGTGTGTGGATTTAGAAGGGAACATTCAGAATCATCTTCTGACTCTCCAACTTAGGTCTTGCTATGTGTTCACCTTGTACCCAAAATGATGGCACTATTTTGTTGCTCTTTGGATGGTTACATACAAGTAACCACACAACCTTCCAGCAATCACTCTTCCTTTTGACCAGCTAAATTAGTGGTACACAATTCGGTCTATACTATAATATTGTCCTGCTATTATGGTAACTCCTGTTATCGCTGCGCTGCAGTCAGGTATCTAGCTATATTTTTTGGACACAGCTGCCACTACTACAAATAACTAACTCACCTGTAAGGATTAGAGTCCACTACCTCTCCACTCATTTTATCTATCCTTTTTCGTTTAGGTCCATCTCTCTTTAGAACAGCTAATTCCTCCTCTAGAGCCTGTATCCTTTTCAGGAGAGCGTCTTCATTATTTGTGGCCTCTGCCATTATAATAATGACCCCTTACCTAATATTATTTCAGTCAAATAGAACCCTTTACCTGCTTTTTCCTTTTCCCTTGCTTAGCCAACATTCAATAGCTTATAAATAAATAAATAAATGATAATAATAATAATGATAATAATAATAATAATAAAATAAAATAATAATAATATCAACAACAACAGCAACAAAAACCACAACAATAATAATAAAATAAAATAATAATAACAACAACAGCAGCAGCAGCAACGACAACAACAATAATAAAAAAATAACAACAACAGCAGCAGCAGCAACAACGACAACAACAACAACAACAACAACAACTACAACAACAACAATAACAACAACAATAATAATAAATAATAATAATAATAATAATGATAATAATAATCCATTATTACTTGCTTCTTTGAATGGTAAGTAATTAGTTTACAACAATGCCAGAGGTGAATGAATAAATTAATGTTGTTTTGGTTGAACATTTACATTTTAGTTTTAGTAATAGTTTTTTTTGACCAAAACAATATTTCAAGATTAATTTTAGTTTTAGTTTTTCACTAACAAAGACTACAATTTTAGTTTTAGTTTTTGGTTTTTCCAATGTACTAATTTCAATTCTAGTTTTAGTTTTAGTTTTTCAAATAGTTTTTGCTAAGGGAGGGGGCTGGGCTAGATAGTAGATGAGCAACAGACTGCTAATTTACTCAGGTGCTACGAAAGAAACGATTGGGTAAAGGGTTTTGCTTCCTGGGACTACCACTGGTCATTTGTCTTAAAAATCATACTTATTAGCTCTGAAAAAAAAAAGTTAAAGTAAATAACCAAACAAATAAACAAATAAATAAATAACATGTAATTTCATAAATAATTAATAAAAAATTAATTAATTAACTAACCAATCAATCAAACAATACATAACTAAATAAAGAGATTAAGTAACCAATGATAATATAAATGAATGTGAGTAAAACAAAACAAAACAATAAAACAAAACAATATAACAAACAACAAAAAGCTAACAAACAAACAAACAAACCAATAAATATATAAATGAAAAATAAATAAATTAAACAAATGTATAAAAAATAAGAGTAAAAAGTTCTATATCCTGTGCTGCCTAGTAGCTATTGCTAGCAGCACAGTCTCTATTGCTAGCAGCACAGTCTCTATACAGGACTGCAATAGTTAAGATAACTCAATGATTACAAATACTCAGGGTATAATTTATATCACAAGCCTAACTTACAGCTTTTACATCCGCATTAGGCCCTGCCACATTATGATAAACACTTTTTAGAATATTCTTTCTCACTATTTTCATTATTATTTCAAAAGAATGACATGTTTTCCAATAAAATATCAAATTATCCTAATTATAAATAAGTGGAGTAAAGGGTATGTTTGCAGTAACAGTTGCAGTGTCATGAAATGAGTCACTTTAACTGAGTATAACTGAGTTACTGTTAATGTATTTATTTATTTAAAGGATTTGAGGTAAATGAATATTTTTGTGAAAAAACAAACAAACAAACAAATAGCATGTTCCAGTTGTGGAAACTTAACAGTACACACATTTTTTTAAACCAATTTGGAAGGTTATTTGCATGTCTCATCCAACATACAACTGAGTTCTGAGCGGGAGAGATATATCTTCCGCTACAGCTGAATACGCTGGTATTTCACCTTTTTGAATTGGTTGATAATGCGAGAAACGAAGTGGTTATATAGACTTGTTGATTGCAGTCCCAATGCTTTTCCTGCAAAGTACACTATGTAAACCGAAAAGCTGGCTACCTATACAGCCTCACTGATATCATGTGCTGGCTTCTTTTTTTTCCTTTCACATTTGCCTTTGTAAGTTAATTAGCTAGTAGCTATGAGATGTCACACCTCCAGCAAGGTAAGCAACAAGTAGCATCATTCTTCTCTTAAATGTCCATAATATTCTATAATTATTTGACGATGCTGATTAATGTCTATTATTCCAGAAAAAGTGCTGGCATAATTTGAAATGGCCTAATCATCATGAACTCTGTCAAGCCTGTCCCATTTGTAATAATTCTAAATAAAGTATTATTTTTACTCCGATATGACTAGCTAAATGATAACTGTCATAGCAAGATCAGATAAACACCAAAGAGATGTCCAGTGTGTAAGCATAAGGTGTGTATGTGCAAATAATAGTAGAGCTTAGGTAATGCTTATTTGCAACAAAAATTAACCAGAAATGTCTTGTATCTCCCCTGTACTTGGACTTGTTGAAAACAAAATAAGGTAATACTGATAAGTCCAACTTATGGGCAGCTAGCCTAATTATTATGCCCTCTAGTAATGGTGTCATGACAGATAACATTTGCAGGTGGTGGTGACTGGTAAATTACTCTGATACTTGCCATCTTTGTTGTGGAGAGATAAATTTAACATGGCATTGCCAATCGACATAGACAAATGAAGTAACTAATTGCTTGCTACAGACAAAGTGTCCCATTCATATGGTATTTGGGAGAGAGACAAATTAAAAGTATAGCAAAATGGAACCATGAACAGTTAAAGGGAGACTGGGGTGGTTTTAAAAACATGACCTCATAAGCTAGCTTAGCATAGCCATTTCTTACAAACAGTAGCATAGAACTTCATGGGTGAGAGTGTCAGTGTGGCCATTGTGTTAGGGAATGTATTTGCCATGGGGAAATCCAATCAGTAATCAACAAAACCCACACAAATGATCCAGAACTAGCCTATCTTACTGAACATGAAGGTTCCCATACTGTTTGTCTAAGGGCATTGGTCCTAGCAATTTTCAAACACAGGTTACAACATGGTGCCGTTGAAGTGTTAATCATTTCATCTCATAAGAAACTGCAACATGATTAAAGTTATAATAATTGCAAATTATTCTCGTTCTAACAGCCAATATTGTCAATTAAAACTTAACATGGACCTGTATAGCTATACTACAATAGACATCAGTGTTTCATTCATGTTGTCTACCTATTCATAAGATGGAATAAGTGACACTCTACCTACACACTTTATCTGTAATTGATGAAGTTGTTCATGTATGTTGTGCACTCGTTAATCTCAGTCCTTCAGTTATACCTCAAGACTGAATTATTATGATTGTAATGATTATTTGTTGTTGGTTTTTCAATGTCACTATGTGCAATATAAGAACTTCACATGTTTTAGAGTTCTGGGATTTAGGTAGCTTGCGATAACTTGGACATTCCATGATCCTTTGGGAATCTCCCTTATTCTTAAACAATCACAATGAAACCACTTAACTGTGCAATTGTTATGGTCACAAAAAATCATTTGCCTATAACTTGGCATATTGCAGTAGCACCAATTCATAATCTTCTTCATCCACTTCAAGTTTAGCACTAAGATCAGACACTTCAACAACATTTTCTGAATTGGAGATAGGTTGCCTGGATTACCATTTTCTAATAATTTCTGGAAAAATTCCTTATATAAAAAAATGTTGTATTAGTTCAACAATATTATCAAAAATTCATTATTTTCTTTCAGGATTTTTCTCCCATGTGGAATTTTCAGGGCAGTAAGGATCACTAGTAAGGCCAACTTTATTTAAATTCTCTGCCTAGACTGCGCACTGAGTTGCAACACTTACTCTGATCTCTTGACAGAAGCCATCTCGGAACAACCACGAGGTGGTTTTGCCAACCAATATGGCGGACCGGAAGCTCCGCCCATCGTCGTGCAAGAGCTCTATTTCCCCTTGGCTGGTTGAGGGGGAGGTTCCTACGCATTACCTATATTACTTGATTGGATTAGTTTTGATGTTAGTTGCAATATTCATAAACGGTGAAAATGTTGATTGTGAGTGTGCTACTTGTAGTTAAGATTGCCATGATTAATACTGGATTCTCTCTTAGAATGTTGCCAGTTTTACGTAAGTCTAAAGGATGCTTGACCGTTAACGAAATTGAAGGGTTCAAGGAACAAGTGCGACGAGAGCTGTTTGGAATAGTACGGGTTCCAGATTGCGGAGAAGGCTTTTGGAAACCTGTAATCACTCTTAACATGAGTAACGTTCAAGAAACTTGCCCAATAGGGTGGTCTACTAAAGTGTCAAATCCTAGATCATGCGTACAAAACCATACTCCAGGCTGTAGTCTCGCCGCACTACCTGCGGGAACCACCTACCGGAGAGTTTGTGGACGCGCATTGGGCTATGCACAAAATAGTCATGATGCTTTTGCGAATTTTAATCCCGCTTTCAGGAGAGATTTCAACTATGCTGACGGAATTAATCTCTTCATAAATACAAGCACACCCCTACATGTTTGGATTTTTGCCATTGACCAACTACATTCTGGGCGACCGCGTTGTCCTTGCAGCAACGGCACCTGGTCGGACTACAATTTCCCTGATTTTGTGGGTCCTAACTACTTCTGCGATACTCACAGTGATAATAATACTCTAGTATGGGATGGGAGAGGATGCCAAGCTGTAGCGTGCTGCGATTATAACAGCCCACCTTGGTTCAAAAGATCTTTCAATTCCTCTTTGAGTAGTGACTTTTTGGTACGTATTTGCACTGATGAAGTAAGCAGTAATGAATTTGTCAGTATCATAGAACTTGAGATCTATGTTCAGTAAATAACAAGGTTATGTCATGGAGTGAGTGAATTGTTGCAACAATTGTTTGTTTAATTGTTTAATATGTGGTTTGATTTGCATATTAGAGGTCTAGAAAACAACAATTTCATAGAGTTAGACAAAGGAAAATGTATTGCAATTGTTTGTAGTGATTGAATTTATAAAACACAAAATGACAAACAGACAACAACAACCAAAAAAGAAAATATATTACAAAAAACCTTTATGAAAGTTTTGTAGTTTATTTATTCTTATCTTAATTGCTGTGATAAAAAAGGGGACTAGTTTGAAATAAAAACAATGTTTACTGTACACTTGGCTATCTATTGCAAACAGTAAATATTTCCTCAATATTAATGACAACAGAACCTAATGCAATTCTGGTCACACTGGGCAGCACAAGGTCGCCGATTGTAGAAGGCGCTATGGAGTTTTCTAAAAATCTTCAAAAAGGATCAATATTAGCTCAATTTCGACCACTCAAGTTCGACAGCGACCGTGAGATCAGGTAGAGAGTAGAAATATTAATAGACACGTGTGGTGCGGCCGTGGCCGCAGGTTCAAACCAGTTCGCCATAGTAGTATAGTTTTTGGTTGGAAGATAGTTTTTTCCCTATTAACCGATTACCAGCCAAATAGGCAATTCTGCCAGTGTTACGTAAATGTAGGCCCACTAATAATAGGCCCCCAGGCCCATTCTACCAGTAAATTAGGTCCCAAGGGCCCATTTAGGACCCATTCTATCAGTAATTTGGGTCTCCCAGGGTTAATATGGGTCTCCCCTTAGATGAACTTGACTTACACAGCAAGAACTAGTGTGGGGACACCTTGCAGTATTCTAACGCAGAAAAGCGGCTGGCTAAAGAAGTTTGTATGAATTAAACTACAATAAATTAATTTCAGTCTAATTAAATACTTTGAATTAAGTGTAGTTAAAATGGCCTGGCAGCTATGTTTTCATAGTATTAATTCACTTGTGATTTATAGGAGTTAACAAAGGCATAAAGTGTATGTAATGTTTAGCAGTTATCTTGAAGAACTTTTGTGCTACTTTGAACCAAGTGTAGCAAATAGCTAGCAGCCAATACCATAGATAGGGATCATAATAATTATGTTTGCAAGTGCTTAAAGATTTACATCAAATTGTCAGCTATTATTTTTTATAATTTTTAAATTGCAACAGGGGGTGGGCCTAAAAATTTATGACACAGGTACAGGGAGAAGTACAGGGAGAAGTGAGCATAGCTGTATGACAGTTGGGATGGACACCAATGATGATGATGCTGGTGCTCACATCAGTTATGTTGACTCAAAGGGGACTAGTTTGAAATAAAAACATACATGTAGCTTTCTATTGCAAACAGGAAACATTTCCTCAATATTAATGACAACAGACCTAATGTAATTCTATCTGGTGTCACACTGGGAAGCATAAGGTCGCCCATTGGAGATAGATTGAAAAATAAATAAATGAAATATGACAATAGATAGTAATAAGTGAGCCCAAAAAATACAATAAAATTACTCTATTCACGGCAACCCCTTCAAGGCATGGGTGGGAAGGCATTACAATTTTGGCCTGAAAAATTCTTGCTGAGATTGGCTGAAATGCTCTCGACTAACATCATGGCCTGTCTCCCTTCTCACATGACCTTAGCCATGCCTATTGCCTTCCAATTAACCATTATTTTAAAGTCTCTGCCTGGCATTACAATGAAACTTTACAATAATGGACACTTGAGGAATAACCAGATTTGTCCATTATACAGAGGTGTATTTGATATAAAGGTTGTTATTAGGTTTGGTAAGTCCCAACAGTGCTTTTACTATTGTCCATTACAGAGAGATGTCTAGTATTTTGTATGGAAAGTCTATTAAGAGAAGTTTCACTGTAACTCCACCTAACTTTCAGTCTCTGGCCCGATCCAAATGGGGAGCCCTGGCACAGGAAGATCTCAGGCTGCAACTTGACCATTAACCATTGCCATACAACCACCACTGCAGGCAAAATATCTGAACAGATAGTTCGCTACATATACAAATAAATACTGTGTTACAGAAACATTTAACATAGCATTGCAGGACACAATGCCAACTGTTGTCTTGATATACTCTAATTATGCAAGCTAGCTTAGTATAGCCATTTCTTACAAACAGTAGCATAGAACTTCATGGGTGCAAGTGTCAGTGTGGCCATTTTGAAATAGGTCCACTCTTGTGCTAGGGAATGTATTCGCCATGGGGAAATCCAATCAGTAATCAACAAAACCCACACAAATGATCCAGAATTAGCCTAACTGAACATGAAGGTTCCCATACTGTTTGTCTAAGGGCATGGGTCCTAGCAATTTTCAAGCACAGGTTACAATATGGTGCCCTTGAAGTGTTAATCATTCCATCTCATAAGAAACTGCAACATGATTAAAGTTGTAATAATTGCAAATTATTCTCATTCTAACAGCCAATATTGTTAATTAAAACTTAACATGGATCTGTACCCCATCAAACAGTTACAACCAGAATAATATGCATGTGATACAGGAAGTATATTTGACCACAAATGGTACAGGAAACATTACAAAGTTCATTGACACTAACACACATAACTGTTATTCCACATCTCCCTTTCTTCAGAGTCTGTCTGGTGGTTTTATTTGAGTTCCTGTTCTTGATCTTGTCATTATAATTTTTTGAGGATTCCTTGGAGCTGTTGAGTTACCTCTTGCTGGGTCCCGTTGCTTTCTTGTAGCCAAGTTTGCTCAGTGGGAACTACGTAGAGATGTCTCCTATTCCTGTGGACTTCTCCTCCAGGGGTCTCCACAATATATGACCTTGGAGCATCTGATGTAGCTACTACTCTTCCAGGAATTGCTCCTCTTTCTGATGTTATCCATACTTCCGAATTAGGTTCAATCGGGGTTAAGGGTTTCGCTCGATGAGATCTGTCGAAGTTTTTCTTTTGATTCTCCTTGTACTGCTTATTCTTTCCCCGAAACTCAGTTAGGTAGGTCCATTGCGGTACTAGTAACTTTGTTGCCAGCGGTAGCGATGTCCTCAGTCTTCTCCCCATGCTTAGCTCGGCAGGGCTGAGGTTGCACCATGGTAAAGGAGTAGCTGGGTAACTGAGTAGCGCTGTATAGAGATCTCCGGAACTGCTCAACATACGCCTAACCGTTTGCACCATCCTCTCGCCTAACCATTGCTCTGAGGATATCTTGGGCTGCTAGTGATGTGGTTAAATTCCCACGAACTTGCAAACTTGGCGAAGTCAAGCGATGAGAATTGTGGTCCGTTATCACTCCGCAATACCTCCGGGACTCCATGCCGCGAAAAGACTGACGATAATGCTCTGATAGTGGCTGTTGATGTGGTTGATTGCAATGCCAGAACTTCCGGATATCGCGAGAAGTAATCCACAATTAACAAGTAATGCTGGCTATCTAACTCGAATAAATCTGTACCCACAACTTGCCAGGGATACTCTGGCAATTGAGTGACAATCAATGGCTCTGGTCTTGGAGAATAATTTTTAGCACACACACTGCAATTCTGAATAACTTGAGAGATTTGGTTATTAATTCCTGGCCACCACACTGATTGAGCTATCCTCACGAAATCGGACAATTCTTGGAGGCATTGAATCCAGTTTTTTATCACTCAATAATGGAACTAAAGGTTTATGATCCGTTTCGATTGTGAAGTGGCAACCCAGTGTGTATTCTCTGAACTTCTCGCAAGCCCAGGTTACAGCTAAAGCCTATTTTTCGATTTGGGCGTACCTTCGTTCCGTCTCGGACAATGCTCGTGAAGCGTAGACAACCGGTTTCCAAACATCTCCAACTTTTTGGAATAGAACTGCTCCTAGACCATACGAACAAGAATCTGCAGATACTTTTGTTTCTGCCAATGGGTTGTACACAGCAAGGATTGTAGGTTTTGACAACTCTTCCTCCTTCACTCTTTCGAAAGCCTGCTGCTGCTCTACTTCCCACTTCGATACATTTTTAACACTTAGTAATTCCCTCAGTGGTTGGGTTAGCTCCACGATTCGGGTGAAATTTCCCTAATTGGTTTACCATGCCAAGAAATCGCTGAACTTCAGATACAGAATTTGGTGGTTCCATCTCTACAATCGCCCTTGATTTTTCGGGGTCCACACTAACACCATCTTTGTTGATGACATGTCCCAAAAACTTGACCGATTCTTTCTTAAACTCGCACTTCTCTTTATTTAAGGTTACGTTTTTCTGTTGTTGACGTTTCAAAGTTTTAAGAAGCCTTTCGTCATGTTCTTCGAATCTTTCCCAGAAACTAGAATATCATCGATAAGGCAAGTGACTCCCTCCAAGCCTTCCAGTATAGCGTTCATGCGCCGTTGAAATAACTCTGGTGCACTTGAAATGCCGTAGGGTAATTTATTGAAACAGTACCGCCCAAATGGTGAAATAAACGTCGTGAGTGGCCGTGATTCTTTGGCAAGTGGAATTTGCCAATAACCACTGTTCGCATTTAGCTTTGAAAATACTTTGGCATTCGCTAGTTTTGCTAGTGTCTCGTCAACTCCAGGGATCGGATGTGTTTCCCTCAGCACAGAAAGATTCAACTGTTTCAGATCCACACAGATTCGGACTTGCCCAGACTTTTTTGGGACAACCACTAATCCCGCGCACCATTCCGTTGGATCTTCAACTTTGCTGATCACCCCAGGGGGGGTAGGACGTCCCGTCTAAATCATGTGACTTAAGCACGAATGGAATGTAATAATAGAGGTGTAGCCAACCTACCTGAACTTTGTCCAGATATGACCGAGAGCAACACTTTATCTTCTGTGTTGGAAACACCAATAGCGCACAGGCCGTCTTTTGATTTATACTCGGCTACAAACGAGAGCGACTTTTTTTTGTAATCAGTCTTGGGCAGTCTTTTTGCTATCCAATCCCCTCTTTTGATGTTTTAGCAGTAGAGCTAAGACCAATGAGAATTCAAGGTATTTTTTGGAAGGAAAAAAAAATGTGAAGAGACGAGAGAGAAAGAGGCAACAAAGAGGGATAAGAATTTTTTTTTTTATGTGTGTAGGCTGCACAAAAGAGAGGATATTTCTCACATATGATGTGTTTGTGAGGGAGGATTCTTCTCTTACTCATCCATTGCCATGCTGGATGAAAGTCACTGATTGGACAGTGGTAGACGTAAGTTTTTTTTTCTTTCTGTTTATACACTGAATTATCGTCTATATCAATATGCAGCCAGATCAATTCAAAATATGTGTGAAACTGGATGGCCTGAAGTTAGTTCCACAAGGTGTTTTTGTAGTATGGAAATGGGAATGGTCTGATTCAGACTCCGAGTCTTCAGACAATGATTCTTTGAATCAGTTTAGTGATGAAGAGAAGAATCCTTATTTACTATCTGAATCAGATGAAGAAGCCTTATCTAAGTCAGATGCTGAAGGAAATAGTTTTACTCATACTATTACTTTTAAGTGTATGGGATCAAACTATCACCCAGAATCTCAAAGTGCTCTTTCGAAAGTTTCTGAACTATTGAGGAATGGTCAAGTTGTACCTGTTCAGCTATCTAAAGAGCCTGATAATGAGTATGATTCTCAAGCCATCGCCTTTCAATGTCAGTTGGAAAGCCCCTGGAGACGCATTGGTTAGTTAAAGAGGCTTTGCCAGCTGTACATGATGCATTAAACAAGAAAAAAATGGTCAGCATTAACTTTGATTGGGTTAAATATTTAGTGAACTGGAGTAAAAGTGGTCCTGGATTTTACGCCGGCATTAAGATTTCGTTAAATGGAAAATGGCCAGTAGAGATATGGCACTGCAGAAGTACTTAGATAAATCATTGTACCAACCATCAATTTCACAACGTAAAATATTTATATCAGCAAATACAATGAATCATGTAATAATTGTGTGTGTGGTTAATGATTTGAAATTTTTTTCTTCTTTCTATCTGGATCAATGAACATAGAACGCAAGAATTGTGTTTTGTTAGTTACATTGCACTTGGCTAATACATATGATCATTAGGTGGTTCTCCAGGTGGTGGTGGTAGTTCTATTGGTAAGTTATGAAATTTTACTCTAGTTGAGACAGAACCTCTTACTGGCATAGTTGCTCGTCGAGGTGCAAATGCAGCTGACTGTTCTCGTCGTGGTATGTGCCGCCCTTTACGCTTCTCCTTACTTTTTGGTTTATCAAATTCAATTAAAGGGCCTTCATAAAACCTAGTATGTGATGATGTATGGTAGTAAAAAGGTAGATCACTGTCCAATCGTTTCATAAACTCATTGCAAACTTTTCTAAACCCATATTTCACCTGCTTTACAGTAAAATCACGTCCAATTGTGTCTCTCATGACACTAAAAAAACACTCCACATCATCTGATGTTCCTGATCTAGGATGCTCTGGCTTTCCTTCATTCTGCCATCGACGCCACTCTCGGCTCTCAATATTAGTAGTGACAGCAACAAGTGTTTCCTTTGTGAATCCTCTGATACTGTCAATTGGTCCATTGAGTAAGTGGGGAAATAAGTAAAATAGTGAATTAAAGCAAACGTGATACAATACAATCTAGACCTAGATATATGTGTAAATTACTTGCTAAAAAATAACTACTTAATAGCAGAATAGTCAATAGGCATGTAGTAAGTGAAAGCCTGTTAAATTGTATTAGTTTGTAAATACTTACTTAGTTACTTCTAAAGTGCTGAAATCATACAACGTAGTATGCCATGGAATAAGCTCATCAAGGATGTAATTAAGTAGTTCATAATTATATTTGCATCACTGCAATTGGCTTAATCCGCGCTCATCACAAGAGCGACGCCAGTTCCAAATAATTTGAATGTACTTGGCTTCATACTGATAACCCTTTCTTTCCATGAACTCTGCTAATTGTGGTGAAAAGAGTCTTTCTGCATCATGAACTGACTGCTTGTGGCTTCCAACCAGGACAGGATGGGTCAATCCTGAAGTTTGGTCAGCCAGGGCTTCCACATATCGCTCCAAACGTAAATTCTTGGGACGACCATTTCGAGTACTAGTAGCAATTCTCTAAAATAATAATAAAATTATGATAATGATGATTTAATAATAAAAATAGACGGATAATAGAGAGGCCGATAAAAGAAGTACCTTAAACACATGAGCTTCATCTTCTCGTTCCAGAAAGTGCTGAGACGTTTCAGGATGAACTTCAGGAACATAGAAAAACTGTGAAAATGGAATGCCCTTTTTATCCCATTCTTTGATTTCATGAGAGTATTCAAGCTGGGCCAAAATAGATCTTAACTTTTCAACCAATCCTTCGTCCTCATCTATGAAATAGAGATGAAACAAAAAGTTAATGTTTACCATACATTCCATTGAGTTTTCATACCTACCTGACTTCCAATGATGATAGGAGTATCCTTGAGGAACAGTACGAGGTCGGAGCCTGTCCACTATGTCTGAAAATTCTATTCCACTTTCCTGTAAAGAATATATTTCTTGGAGAAGTGGTATAGGAACTGACTTGCATGGAACAACAGCAACTATCTGTCCATCTACTATTTCTAAGAATAAAACATTACATTAGTATATACCTCATTAATTATTTGAATAGCATACTTTTTGGTGATAACATTGAGATCAAAGTTTTCTTGCTCAATTTAGAATATTTTTTTTTTACTTGACTTCTGATTTGTAAAATGGACAGTGGTCTTGTGTATCCCTTTGACCTCAAATAATTGAACTCCCCATTTGATACAAAACCTAAGTATATAATATAATCTCAACTGAGTTAACACATTAACATACTAAAAACTAACCTCTAACTTTCATTTCTCGAACTGTCATTTCTTTTAATACATTGGTAATGATTCTTCTGATATCACACTCCTTTAACGCAACACATGGCAAGCACTGTATAGGAATAGCATATGGCTTGTGATCACGTAGTTCGCAGCTTAACATAATAACAAACATATGCGTCGCTGGAACTCTTCTGAATCGTGTAACACCCTTAATAATCTTTGCAAACTTCTCCCGAATTACACCAAGCCTTTTTGGTAAATTAACGCTGGAGTTTTCAACACTTATAATTTCAAGTGTAGAAGCAATCTCAACTCGCACTTCTTGAAGGTTATCTTTTAACTGGGTCAGCTCATGGATGTCCCAACAAAGAGCAAACATAGTATTATTTGCAGCACCTCCACTCTTTAGCTTGTTTTCGTAACTTTGATTCACTATTTGAAGCTCTACAATAACAAAATATTCATTTAAGAACAATGCCTTAGTTTTTGTATTTTTCAAATTCCTACCATGCAATATGAACTTGCTATCTTCCTTTGAATACTCCAAAAGAACTTCAAGATCTTTCATTAAAATTACACTTCCGGATCTAGATGATAATCCAAGATCTTTTACAAATAATAATCTGTCGTGCATCTCTTTAAACTTCCGTTCAAGTTGACCATCATTCAAATCTACGTCTCCCGACCACACTCCTTTAGTTGACTCAAATAACCCCTTGACAACATCAACACCACTGATCCACCAAATACTTTCTGGATTGGCTTGCTTTATCCCATCAAGAGCGCTCACCTGAAAGATTAAAGTCACTGAATACATGATGCTATTGAATCAATATAGTACACACCTGCACTTCAGTACCAGTAGAAATATCACAATTAGCAATGTCACGTCTAAGAGTACGCTCAGATAGACCCGGTATATTACATAATGCCTAAATAATAATATTATTGTTTTAATAGAATCAACAAATTTTAAAATCTACCTTGATAGGATGCATTAGATTCAATGAAGAATCATCAGCAATAGCAGAAGATTGCATAATTGGTGCATAATTAAGCATTGGTCCATAATTAAGCATTGGTCCACAATGTAGTTTACACCACTTTGTTCCAAATAATACATACATACTCTGAAGCCACAAGCGGTAATCTGTTGGGCATGTGACCTAAAAAGATCATCGAAAGCTTACTAATTATAGTAATTAAACAGTAATAGTAATACTTAACTAAAGCATAATTGCATAGTTTAGCTTAGTAATTATCTCAAAAATTTCAATATTTTAACCTCCATGTATTATCTAAGTAAAATATACCTTATTGATGGAAGATGCTGTGTAGAAATTCACCACATATTCAAGTAGTCCCATTGGCATACGAGAAATAGGAAGCAAAGAGTCAGTACCTTGAGGACGCATAGTACCTATTGCTTTAGCCAACAGATATATAACATTTGATCGACCATTGCTATGTAGACGTTTCATTCCAAGAATGACCAGTTCAAGGAAATCAGGTGGTGGGACTGGAATTAAACTTTGTCCAACCAACAACGAAAACAATTCAGAAATAATTTGCATCTGTTTTGCTGGATCTAATTTCGTTAGAATCTTTTCAAAATCATCAGCATATGCTGGCTGACGGGAAGAAGCAGAATCTGGCATAGCAGAAATGCTTTCAATTAAACTTTCAGAAATATCATCTTCAGAAGGGTAGTTGAAGTGTTCTTCAGCCAGTGCAGGCGTTGTGAATCTGTGCGAGAGCATTCTATTCACTTGTGTTCTACATGCTTCACCTATATACACAAATAACTCAAACCCTAAAGTTATGAGATGAAATGGTCCTTACCTGATCTTACGTAAGATGTATGAAGAAATTGCTGCATATACTCTCCAGCATTATTCCAGAATGCCATATTCTTATGCAACGGCCATCTTCTTCCATCAGTATATAGCATAATAAACTCAGTCAACAATTTGAGCTCCAATTCTGTCCATTTAGGAACAACCTGTGTTTGCCGTTTATACTGTTTGTAAAGATTCTTTCTGGGTAAAATATTTCTGTTTAACTTGGGTGTATCCAGCAGAATTGACTTGGTAGATGCCATATCTATAACTGTCAACTCATCTCCAGAATTTGTAGGAGTGCAAAATACACTGTCATCCATTGCAGTATACTATTTTTGGATTGAACCCAAATATGCAGAAAGAAATACAAAATGTTAGGAGAAATTCATAAATAAAGCTAGATGTCTCAATTAGCTATTTCTACACAGTAGCTATTAATACTAGTTTTGAGGTACACAATTAATTTGCTAAGTTTTACAAGGAAAACGGTGGGGGGCGCTGGGTGTCACCACATTAAATAAATATGTGACCGTCTACAGGAAAATCGGGCACAACGCGGCCCCGACGAAAAAATTTTTTTTTGCACTTACAGACTCTTCCGCAAGCAGATATTGTACTCTCCAAGTTTTATCGCCGTAGCTTTAGCCATTCCCGCTATATATGGCCTAACCGTTCCCTACGTTAGGCTTATTTAATACAATTTTAAGAACTAAATCGATCTTTTTGCGACGTCTACGCATGCCGCGTTGTGCCCGATTTTCCCGTAGACGGTCACATATATAGACCTATAAGATCTAATTTATTCCAATACTTACCGATATTCTATCCTCTGTGAGATTTCCTGAAGCTCATAATTCCTACGGAATAATGTACTATTTTTGAAACGTCAACTCAGCACTTTAGTGGATCACGCGAGGATGTCCTACCCCCCCTGTGATCACCCCAAGCCTCTCCATGCGCTCCAGTTCCTCACGCGCTTTTTCACGGAGTGGAAATGGAACCTTCCTGGAAGTGAAGAGAGCAAATGGTTTTGTGTCGTCCTTAAGCTTGATTCTATACTCTTGAATAGCGATGAGAACTGCTCAATTATCATTTCTTTCTCCGTTTTTTCCGTCGTTACTGCCACCTCCACTCGCCGTAAGAGAGACAGCGCTGAAATTGCTGGTTTTCCTAATAGATTCGTGTGAAGGTTTTTCACCACGAAGATGATCTGATTAGTGACCTTGTTGTTGTAGGCTAATCTTCCAGTAAACTGCCCTAGCACTTGGAGTTTTTGTCCAGCAGGTAACTCGAGAAGGTCTCACGAGCTGAACCGACAACGTTTCAACTACGTCGCTCGAAATAACTGTGACTTCCGCTCTCGTGTCTAATTATAATTTTACGCTCGTGCTCTGGAGCTGAACCGTTTCGAACCAAACTTTCTTTTCGTCGATTGTGACCACGTCAAGAAATACGACGTCATCCGAAGCTTCGTCCTCTATAGCAGCTACTGTTTTTGACAGGCAAACTGAAGCATAATGTCCTACTGATTGCACTTATGACATGTAGCTCTCTTGGCGGGACACTGGTCTCGAGTGGGATGTCTTTCTTTCCCACATCTCATGCATCCACGCTGATGGCTCGATATTTTCGCTCCACCTTAGTGGGCTCGGGTTTGCTGATATTGCATCCCTGCTGACCGCTTGGAGTAACTATGCCGCTCCCTCACAACCTCGATATGAGCTGATTGGTCTGATTTTCCCAAGAGATCTGTACTCTGCTCTCTCACTGCCTCCCGCTGACAGATGACCTTTTTCGCTTTTTCGATTGTCAATTCAGCGTCCATTTGAAGCTGTTTCAGAGTTTTAGTTACTTTCAAAGATATAGAACTGCATTTTATGATACACTACTTTATATGCATGATAGCAGAGGGTGTCACACTGTTTATATACTTTCACAGATGTGACAAAACCAATCCTCGTCTTCAAGATCAGAAGCCTTCACCCCAGCACAGGTTTCCTCTACCACCTGCCACAATTGTTGCACTCAATCCAGTCTTCCTCTGAGTCTGAAGTGTTGTCAGTGCCACACAAACCGCACTTATCTTGATTGAGGACCTTTTGTCTCTTGGGAGCTGGTTCCGATGGCCCTGCATCTGAAGATGGGCCTTCACCTGTAGATGCAGAGGTGGCTGGATGGATAGAGGTGTGTGTGCCATTGTTATTTGTTTTTCTAAGCCTTCCTTTTCCTTTATTATTCTTCTGTTTCTCTTCTTGCATTCTTTGTTTCTCTTCTTGCTTCCTTTTCCTAATCAACACCCTTTCTTCCTTTTCCTTCTGCCGCTTTCTTGCATTTTCTTCCCTAATCTGTTTTTTCATTGCTTTCTCTCTCTCTTCATCTTCCTTTTTCTTTTTCTTGTCCTCACAATGTTGGAAGAATTCATCTGATGTCAGATGTTTAGGTAATTAAGCTGTGCGTGTCTTTCCCTTCCTCACAGGTTTGGCCTTAGGATAAACAAGCACCTCATGAAAGGGTGGTGAAACTACCTTTGAGGTTGAAGTCTTGGATGCTGGTGTAGACGTGGTTGGTAACATGGTTGCCGAAGAGGAACTTCCTGCCACTGACTTGCTTGGCAGACAGACTGACAGGTTTGCTCTACTGAGACCTGATGATGTGTACTTGTGTGGACTAGTAGAAACTGAATTCTCACTTCCATTCCCACAAGCTTGAGACACAGCTGTCTTTAGCCTTTTCCACTGGAGATACACCTCATCAATGTCCAGATTAAACCCCTCTTTCAGCCTGCGGTTATATCGTTCTAACTCACTAGGTGACAGTGTTGCCTCAAGAATAGCCAGTTCAGATTTTGAAGTATCATGATCAACTGTCACCTCTAACCCACTGGGAACAAGAGCAGATGGTGAAGTATCAAGAGCAGATGCTGAAGTATCCACTGTCACCTCGTCTTCATCATCCTCATCACCAGAACCACCGCTGTCATTGTATGAGAAGGAACTGAATATACTTGATGGTGAAAGGGAATCATTCTTGATAGCAGACCGATTTACGGGATATATTCCAGCTGCTCAGAAGCTGTTGACAAGAGTGCTTACTTTGACGGCATTTTCCCAAGCTGTGCGGAAAACTCTGGAAAATGTGTACTTGTTTAGCACTTCTCCCAAATGCTCAGCTTCCCAATTCTCAACAGCCTTGTCCCAGGTATTTTTCAGAGGCTTGAAGAGCCCAACATCACAGGGTTGGAGGAGGTGAGTACAGTGAGGAGGTAAACAATACATAAGTACCTGCGACTCCTTCGCAATCTTGGATACCTCCACATCAATGTGGCTACCATGTCCATCGACTAACAAAACGACAGGACGCTCAGCAGGAATCCACCTCACAAAGTGATTAGCCACCCAGCCATAGAAGAGATCGGTTGTCATCCACCCATTATCACTTCTTCCCATGTATGAATTTGGCACAACACCACTAAGGTGGTTATCCTTGAACCGCTCCCCAGGAAAGACATGAAATGGCAAGACCACATTTCCTGCTGCATTGTAGCATGCAAGGGTTGTTTGTAATTTGTTGCTTGCTACCACTTGTCGTTCGGTGTACTGATTTTAAGCCAGTTGGTGCCATCACTTTCCCAGACCTACTTGACAATGGAAAACCAGACTCATCACAGTTATAGATACAAGATGGCTTGTCCAGAAGATTATATTAATCAAGAAACGTTTTGAAATCAGCAAACCATATATCAAGTACAGCAGGTGTGCAAGAAACTGCACGTGCGATAGACAATTTCTGAGACTTACGAAATGTAAGTTTAGGATGACGTGACAAAAACGCCTTCATCCAATCTTTTCCTGGACGGTTGTTTGTGTATGGATTTGGTCGACCATCTTTGTCTAATATTGCCTTTACTGTTAATGTTAGTTGGTCTCTGGTGCGACCATACCCTATCTTGCACATGTGAGTGATCCATTCCTCAAGCATTTCTTCTTCAGCTGAAGACATGACGGGCGGAGGGCCAGAACGTGCATTTGCTGGTGTGCCACTTTTCAATTTACTCTGTAGGGTTCCTATTAGTTACTAATGTCATTTTAATTTATGTTTGCAACACTATTTACCTCTAGGCAAATCAAATTTTCGTGCAGCTTCTCGTACACCCATTCCCTCCGTACAAGCTGCAATGGCCTTTTCCATCACCTTATAATCCCATTTTCTATACTTGCCTCTGGTACCCTGGCCATTGGGATGATAGTTCTCCTTCCCTAGAGCCATTCTGGCAGCTTAATGACCACTGGAAGTTAGTGGTTAGGTTGTTTTGATAGCCTTCCCTTAGCACTCAATTAAATTGTTCTATTTTCCACTTGGTAATTCTGACCACCGAGTAAATTAGCACTACCAAAGCAGCTGCTGTGCTCTAAAAATAGATTTTGAGCAGCTGCCTTAGTTCAATATTAGTTTGTGACATCACTATAATAGTTATTTAGAATGATAGTTCAAGAATACTGTTCATAGTTGAAGTCAAAGTCAAGGTGGCTGAAAACTACCCCTGGCTGAAAACCCCCCTCATACGGTACTAATTTTTCGGTCGTCCTGCTGCTTGTCCAGACACGATGCAGTCATAAATTGTTGAAATCGTCGCTTCCACTTGATCCAACCATCGGGATTTTTGAAGTTAAATTTCCCAGGTGGTTGTAGAGCAATGTTCGTAGATACTCGAGATGGTTCTGCATCTGCCATGGCCCAGCGCTGCCACCATGTAGTATTATGTTTTCAAGTAGTTCATGACCTGATATGGTCAGCACTAGCACTATCAGTCTACATTGAAGCCAGTACCCCAAATACAGCTTGTATCTTTAGCCTATTATATTCTGCTACTGATACTAGTCAAGAAAGCGTGAACTCTGGTGGGGAATTGGACCCATACCTATGTAGTCTGGCGTCGCCGACCCTTTTCCTTCTATTATTATTATATAGACGGAAAAGGGTCGGCGACGCCAGACTAACCTCTATGGACCTGTTTCAAGTCACAGTGAATCCTCAAATAACACTCCTGAGGATGATGAGGCTTTTAACAACAAGCTTATAGGTTAACTTGACCATTATAACTAGCTTAGCATAGCCATTTCTTACAAACAGCAACACAAAACTTCCTGGGTGTAAATATCAATGTTGTCATTGTGAACATAGGTCCACTTTTGTGCTTGGGAATGTATTTGCCATGGGAAATCCAATTAATAATCAATGAAATTATAGACACAAGTGATTCAGAACCAGCCTATCTTAATGAACATAAAGGCTTAAATGCTGTTTGTACTGGGGTATGGATCCTAGAGACAGTTCCTTTTGCTTTGTTATTTCAATTACAAACAACACTAATTATTGTGGAATAACAGTTATGTGTGTTAGTGTCAATGAACTTTGTAATGTTTCATGTACCATTTGTGGTCAAATATACTTCCTGTATCACATGCATATATTCTGGTTGTAACTGTTTGATGGGGGTCTTTTGATATGATCATTCTGAGTAATAGAACAATCCTATTGTAAGGCTAAGATAGCCGTTCTCAACATGACATCATTCAAACCACACCCAATTAAGGAAATAAGCTTTCAGGAAGTAGGAAGCAAATAAATAGGGCAAACCTTTCTACACTTTCAACAAGAAAAACAAAAACAAAAAACAACAACAAAACAAAAACAAACAAACAAACAAGCAACAAAAAAACCAACCAAACCACCCCAGTCTCTAATTTTGATTGAAACAGCTATATATACTTTTCAGCTATTATTTTTTTTTATACTGAGTGGCCAGAACAATTTATTGCCAATTTCTTTTTTGTGGTAAGAGTTGTTGCACGGAGGTGGGCGGAGCTTCCAGTCCGCCATATTGGTTGGCAACCTTCAAATTAGTTCGTAATGGTGGTTTCTTGCAGTGTTATTGGGTGCTCTAACCGTGCTTGTGATTAAAGAACCAGGGTAGTGAAACAGAGCTATAAGAAAATATTAATGCTATGTAGCTACCAGCATAATGTGTGTATTACTCACAACTAAGGTACGATCATGGTCTGGCCTTACCGAGCGGAGCGGTTGGGTAAAGGGTTTGGCGCGCGAGACTAGGTCGATCAGTGATTGTCAAGAATAAAACGAAAAAATTGGCGTCCTTCTGAGTATGATAGGGTATGCTCAGACCATTTTGTGTCAGGTGTGCTTACAAGGAGTCAAATACATCTCCTCTTGAACTCAGATATATAATTTATTATTAAACAGCAAAGCCTTCCTCTTGCTATCAACAAAATAAAAGTTTTCGTTTTGAAGATATTGCATATAGGTTTGAAGTCAACAAAGGAACTGTTTCCAGGCATTTTCATTCCACTCTAGAAGTATTATATATAAAAACTAAGCCACTTATTGTGTGGCCAGACCGTGAAGTTTTGCGATTGACTATCTCCATTTAGAAATTTTTTTTGAAACAGTGTGCAGTTGTCATCGATTGTATGGAAGTATTTGTTGAGCGTCCTTCAGATTTATTAGCCAGAGCGCAGGTGTGGAGCAATTATAAACACCACTCTACCATAAAATTTCTTATTGGAATTACACCACAGGACCATATCATATGTTTCTCGATGTGCTTGTGGTAGGATGTCTAATAAAGAAATTGTTGAAAGCTCCACTCTTGTAAATTTTCTTTTACCAGGCAAGTCTATTTCGAGTAAAAATAACAATGCCAAGTATTTATTTGAATTTTGTTAAATTACAGGTGATGTTATACTGGCTGATTGGGGGTTCGCTTGCCAAGAACATGTTGGAATGTTTATGGCTGAAATAAAGATTCCCCCATTCACTAAAGGAAAAAAACAATCGGAAAAAAGGATGTTGACTGGAGTCATGAACTATCAATAGTACTATTCATGTGGAGTGAGTAAGAGGTTCATTAAAGCAAAAATACACCATTCTTCAGTCAATTCTTCCTGTTCATTTTTGTGACAGTAGTGACACTTTATCTGTAATTGATAAAGTTGTTTATGTGTGTTGTGCACTAGTTAATCTCAGTCCTTCAGTTATACCTCAAGACTGAATTATTATGATTGTAATGATTATTTGTTGTAGGTTTTTCAATGTCACTATGTGCAATATAAGAACTTTAAAATTAAGAACAATACCAAAATATTAGCTATATAGTTAAAATTTTTAGAGTTCTGGGATTTAGGTAGCTTGCGACAACTTGGACACTTCCATGATCCTTTGGGTCTCCCTTATTCTTAAACAATCACAATGAAACCACTTAACTGTGCAACTGTTATGGTCACAAAAAATCATTTGCCTATAACTTGGCATATTGCAGTAGCACCATAGTTTTTCATAGTCTTCTTCATCCACTTCAAGATTAGCACTAAGATCAGACACTTCAACAACATTTTCTGAATTGGAGATAGGTTGCCTGGAATACCATTTTCCAATACTTTCTGGAAGAATTCCTTATTGGCAGCGAGCGTAGCGAGCGAGACACTCACAGGGGTAACACAATCGAAAATCGGGGATGTTTATTTATTTATTTATTTATTTGTATATATATATGGACGTATGTATGTCATTTTGTACTTTGACCCTCGCGTTTTGTGTTAGTTATGTGGTCGACCCCGTCCCAAATTGCACTAAACAGAATCCTCTGGTTTATCGATCAGTACCCGTATCACCCTAGAAATTGAATTGTTTACCGTTTTGAATTCTTTTGCGGGTGCAGTTAAAACTTGAAAACTTAAGGGACTTCCATTTCTATTCGAGTTAGTGGCGGTGGTAAGTCAATGCGCTCTTTGTCATGGTTATAAGCCGTGCGCAACAGTATTTACTTGAAAATACATTGTCCACTAGACTACCACGAAGGTAAGTCTGTAGGTGCATGTCCAGTTGTGTCAAAGCATTGTGTGTTACAACCATAACTTAGCTAAAGAATATCACAAAGAAAACGTTTAAATAACGTGTATTGTTTTGTTGTTGTTTTTTCCGTCAATTCAAGCAGTTGCAGAGAGTTAGTTGTTACTATGGCACTGAAATCCCTTTACCCTGTATGCTAAATTTAAAAACTGGACCTTATTTTCAGTAGCTTCAGTGCTAGAAGTCAAAATCATAATAGTATAGTCTTTAGCTCGCTCGCCATTTGTGCTCAAGCACATCACTAGTATAAAATAAATGTTGTATTAGTTCAACATCAAAAAATTCATTATTAACTTTCAGGATTTTTCTCCCATGTGGAATTTTCAAGGCAGTAAGGATCACTAGTAAGGCCAGCTTTATTTAAATTCTCTGCCTAGACTGCATACTGAGTTGCAACACGTACTCGGATCTCTTGACAGAAGCCATCTCGGAACAACCACGAGGTGATTTTGCCAACCAATATGGCGGACCGGAAGCTCCGCCCAACGTCGTGCAACAGCTCTATTTCCCCTTGGCTGGTGAGGGGGCGGTTCTTACGCATTACCTATATTACTTGATTGGATTAGTTTTGATGTTAGTTTCATTCATAAACGGTGAAAATGTTGATTGTGAGTGTGTTACTTGTAGTTAAGATTGCCATGATTAATACTGGATTCTCTCTTAGAATGTTGCCAGTTTTACGTAAGTCTAAAGGATGCTTGACCGTTAACGAAATTGAAGGGTTCAAGGAACAAATGCGACGAGAGCTGTTTGGAATAGTACGGGTTCCAGATTGCGGAGAAGGCTTTTGGAAACCTGTAATCACTCTTAACATGAGCAACGTTCAAGAAACTTGCCCAATAGGGTGGTCTACTAAAGTGTCAAATCCTAGATCATGCGTACAAAACCATACTCCAGGCTGTAGTCTCGCCGCACTACCTGCGGGAACCGCCTACCGAAGAGTTTGTGGACGCGCTTTGGGTTATGCAAATAATACTCTTGATGCTTTTGCGAATTATAATTCCACTGCCAGGAGAGATTTCAACTACGCTGACGGAATTAATCTCTTCATAAATACAAGCACACACCTGCATGTTTGGACTTTTGCCATTGACCAACTACCTTCTCCGCGACCTCGTTGTCCCTGCAGCAACCGCACCTGGTCGAACTACAATTTCCCTGATTATGTGGGTCCTAACTACTTCTGTGATACTAACAGTGTTAATAATACTCTAGTATGGGACGGGAGAGGATGCCAAGCTGTAACGTGCTGCGATTATAACAGCCCACCTTGGTTCAAAAGATCTTTCAATTCCACTTTGAGTAGTGACATTTTGGTTCATATTTGCACAGATGAAGTAAGCAGTAATGAATTTGTCAGTATCATAGAACTTGAGATCTATGTTCAGTAAATAACAAGATTATGTTGTTTGTTTAATTGTTTAATTGTATTGCTTTGATTTGCATATTAGAGGTCTAGAAAACAACAATTTCATAGAGTTAGACAAAGGAAAATGTATTGCAATTGTTTGTAGTGATTGAATTTGTTAATAAAACACCAAATGACAAACAGACAACAACAACAAAAAAAGAAAATATATTACAAAAATCCTTTATGAAAGTTTTGTAGTTTATTTATTCTTATCTTAGTTGCTGTGATAAAAAAGGGGACTAGTTTGAAATGAAAACAATGTTTACTGTACGCTTGGCTATCTATTGCAAACAGTAAATATTTCCTCAATATTAATGACAACAGAACGTAATGCAATTCTGTTGTCACACTGGGCAGCACAAGGTCGCCGATTGTAGAAAGCGCTATGGAGTTTTCTAAAAATCTTCAAAAAGGATCGATAATAGCTCAATTTCGACCACTCGAAGTTCTACAGCGACCGTGAGATCAGGTAGAGAGTAGAAATAATTATAGACACGTGGGTGCGGCCGTGGCCGCAGGGTCAAACCAGTTCCACTACCCCTGATATTGCATAGTTTTTGGTTGGAAGATAGTTTTTTCGCTATTAACCGATTACCAGCCAAATAGGCAATTCGCCAGTGTTACGTAAATGCAGGCTCACTAATAATAGGCCCCCAGGCCCATTCTACCAGTAAATTAGGTCCCAAGGGCCCATTTAGGACCCATTCTATCAGTAATTTGGGTCTCCCAGCGCTAATATGGGTCTTCCCTTAGATGAACTTGGCTTACACAGAAAGAGCTAGTGTGGCTAGTGTGGGGACACCTGGCAGTATTCTAGGCAGAAAAGGGTCTGGATAAAGAAGTTTGTATGAATTTTTAAACTACAATAAATTAATTTCAGTCTAATTAAATACTTTGAATTAAGTGTAGTTAAAATGGCCTGACAGCTATGTTTTCATAGTTACTAGGAATTTATTAATTTACTTGTGATTTATAGGAGTTAACACATGCATAAAGTGTATGTAATGTTTAGCAGTTATCGTGAAGAACTTTTGTGCTACTTTGAACAAGTGTAGCAAATAGTAGCTAGCAGCCAATACCATAGATAGGGATCATAATAATTATGTTTGCAAGTGCTTAAAGATTTACATCAAATTGTTAGCTATTATTTTTTATAATTTTAAAATTGCAACATAGTTAGCTATACCAGGAAATGATAAAAGTTAATTTGATGAACATGACTTGCATAAATCGTGCAGATTCGTGGTTGATACCACGTTGGCTTTCATTTCGAGCAAGAACTAAGAGTCCCTATGAATAAAAAGTTTGATAATGCTGAATAAATTTGGAAAGGGGAGGGGACCTTATCTTACGAATGGGGGCCTATAATACCAGTATTTTGGGTCCAGGCGGATTTAAAACTATGGGGGGGGCCTAAAATTTTATGACACAGGTACAGGGAGAAGTGTGCATAGCTGTGTGACAGTAGAGATGGACACCAATGACGATGATGCTGGTGCTCACATCAGTTATGTGGACTCAAAGGGGACTAGTTTGAAATAAAAACATACACGTAGCTTTCTATTGCAAACAGGAAACATTTCCTCAATATTAATGACAACAGACCTAATGTATATTCTATCTGGTGTCACACTGGGCAGCATAAGGTCGCCCATTGGAGATAGATTGAAAAATAAGTAAATGAAATATGACAATAGATAGTAATAAGTGAGCCCAAAAAATACAATAAAATTACTCTATTCACGGCAACCCCTTCAAGGCATGGGTGGGAAGGCATTACAATTTTGGCCTGAAAAATTCTTGCTGAGATTGGCTGAAATGCTCTTGACTAACATCATGGCCTGTCTCCCTTCTCATATGACCTTAGCCATGCCTATTGCCTGCTAATTAACCATTATTTTAAAGTCTCTGCCTGGAATTACAATGAAACTTTACAATAATGAACACTTGAGGAATATCCAGATTTGTCCATTATACAGAGGTGTACTTTTATAAAGGTTATTATTTAGTTCTGTAAGTCCCATCAGTGCTTTTACTATTGTCTATTACAGAGAGATGTCTAGTATTATATGGAAAGTCTATTAAGAGAAGTTTCACTGTAACTCCACCTAACTTTCAGTCTCTGGCCCGATCCAAATGGTGGGCCCTGGCACAGGAAGATCTCAGGCTGCAACTTGACCATTAACCATTGCCACACAACCACCACTGCAGGCAAAATATCTGAACAGATAGGTCGCTACGTATACAAATAAATACTGTGTTACAGAAACATTTAACATAGCATTGCAGAACACAGTGCCAACTGTTGTCATGATATACTCTAATTATGCAAAGCTTTTCCAGTAGCCTAAAGTTTTGATACTTTATTCCTCCTCCAATCCGTGAACACCAGCAGTCATGGACACTTTGTCTGGATTCTCTGTCTTGCATATTTAGCGACCTGAATTCGGCAGATTTTAAGAGGCAGGGATTGGTAATAGAGTGTTTGCACAAAAATTATTGAATCCCGTTATGTACCGTGAAGAAAATTTCACCTTTGACCCCTTGCGCGTTCATTCCATCCCGTGAGTACATTATTGTAAGCCAGAGTTTCACAAGACATACACAAAGAATAGGCAAGAATTTCACTATACCAAGCCAGAGTTTCACAAGACACACACAAAGAATAGACTCTTTTATGATTCATTCTTTTAGAGTTTATCTAAAGGTAAGATAATTATTGTAGCCAGAGTTTCACAAGACACACACAAAGAATAGACTCTTTTATGATTCATTCTTTTAGAGTTTATCTAAAGGTAAGATAATTATTGTAGCCAGAGTTTCACAAGACACACACAAAGAATAGACTCTTTTATGATTCATTCTTTTAGAGTTTATCTAAAGGTAAGATAATTATTGTAGCCAGAGTTTCACAAGACACACACAAAGAATAGACTCTTTTATGATTCATTCTTTTAGAGTTTATCTAAAGGTAAGATAATTATTGTAAGTCAGAGTTTCACAAGACACACACAAAGAATAGACAGAATTTCACTATACCAACAAAGTGATCAGTACACCACACCCACAATGAAATGTTATATTTACCACGCAAATTTGCGAAATGCACTGGTTAACCATACCCACTTAGTAATTAGTAGACTACACCCAAAGTAAACCACATGTACAAATATAGTGTGACTACACTGATACAGTAGTCTGTTGACTATACTCAGTTGCACCCACAAAGGTGTTCTGCTGACCACACCCATACAACTCGACCTGCACTGACTACACCCACAACTCTACCTGCACTGACCACACCCACAATTACCACCACAACTCGACCTGCACCAGCCACATCCATAACTCGACCTGCACCGACCACACCCACACCTCGACCTGCACCGACCACACCCACACCTCGACCTGCACCAACCACACCCACACCTCGACCTGTAGTCCTGTACTGACTACACCCATACCTCGACCTGCACAGACCACACATATTATCAATAATTTTCACTAGCAAATAGGCTTGTAGTGAATTTAAAGACAAACAACTGATTGTGTGAATGGATATAATTATAATCTATTGATATACTGTATGTTACAGTAAACTATTTTAAACAAAATTATTTATTTTCATCACTAGTAGAGCCCTTTCCACTAATATATTTTTGCTTTTGAGTTCCTGTCATGAATTATCTTACTAATAGTAGTTATAAATTTAGATTTTGCATCATCGTTTCAAGCATGAGCCTCAATATGCACCAGTCAACCTACAGCAATGCAGGTCAGCAGACAACAGAGGCAACCTGCAGCAATGCAGGTCAGCAGACAACAGAGGCAACCTGCAGCAATGCAGGTCAGCAGATAGCAGAGGCAACCTGCAGCAATGCTAGAGCAATCTGCACTAGTTTAGGTATGCACGATTTCATTTTCTACCTAAAATCAATTCAATTAGTGACGGACTTGCATAATTAAGAAAAACTTTTTGAACTTGTCGTAGTATAATATTGACAATTTTTATTTACAAAACGTTTCGACTCCAAAAAATAAAGAATACCCTTCGGCTACGAAACAAGTAATGCTGGAAGGGGTGTGCGTGAAAGGAAAGAGAGATATTAAATGAATTATTGAAAGAAATAAGGTTGTGAGACTTGCATAATGAAAAAACTAAAATTTGTATCAGTAAACAAAAATGGCATAGACTAATTCTCACTTAAAACACATGTAGTTGCGTTATCATTAAATGCATGAACATTAAATTAAATGCATGAACATTAAATTAAATGCATGAACATTAAATTAAATGCATGAACATTAAATTAAATACATAAACATTAAATTAAATGCATGAACACATTGCCCAATGAAATCATCAAGTATCGTTCACATAAATGTACCTATGTATTAATGTCAAGGAGTATCTACGTTTTGTCATCTCCATGGAGCATGGCAGATCTCAGAAGATCCGTCAGCTGAACATTTCGAGTCAGAGCATGGAGTAACTGATGGAGGGCAACAAACAAATCGCTTCGTCTGCCCCTTTGAGTGCAACTTGCCACCATTTCGTACAGTGAAAATCCTTTTACATCACTGCGAGTCGTTGCATGGAAATTCACTAGGTAAAAAGAATACCATATGCATTATATATGTAATTTCAACTAACTCTGATTCCTTTTCTCTTTTCAATTATCACTCAATAATTTTAATTACATCAACAAACTTGTTAACTTAATCACACAAATTAAAAAAAATTTAGTGTAATTGTATTATGATTTTTTTTACATGCTGAGGATCATTGTGGCAAATGTATCAACTCTGATACTAGAGCAAAAAGATTGCAATTTTGTAAGACTGCAGATGGTTTCTACAGTTACTCGAAGGACCAGAGTCCACTCACTTAACTAGCAGCCAAATTACGCTAGCACCACAAATTCACTTTCATCAATTCAATCCGTTGAGCAGACTAAATAATTACAATTGATGATGAGGTTAAATGGGTGATATAGGGAAAGACACGCAAGCGCGTAATTACAAGGTTAATTGGGTGACGTGATGAAGAAATGAATAAGGAATGAATAAGTTATAATTAAGTTCAGTTGTCCACAGTTTCTGTGTCAGGTAGGCGGTTGTCCAGATCTTCCTCGGATTCTGGACAGAAGTTATTTGCGAAAATCAAATATTAAATAAGAATATTAATTGTTTTATAATGTCTTTGCTATCAATTCCGAATCACAGGTACTGAAAGAATGCCACCACACTGTTGAAAAAGCATGTTAGTAGTCATAGTGAAGCTGTTGGAAAAAACAAACAAAAAACAACAAAAAAAACAACACTGATCCTCAGGGTTTATGTATTGTCTTTTAAATGTTGAATATTGTTGCATTCCAAATACTAATCTATTAATCTCAGCACGTGATTGTCTACGGGAAAATCAGGCACAACACAGCATGCATAAACCTTGGGAAGTGATCGATAGAATACTTAAAACTGTATAAGCAAATGGAAGGGAACTGTTAGGTCAAATATACAGGAAAAGGTTAGGTCAAATATACTGGTATACTGGATACTGGGAATGGCTTACGCTACAGCAATAAAACTTGGAACTGGATGTTGACAACTCTGTACGTGAATTTTTTTTTTAATGGGGTCGTGTTGTGCCCAATTTACCTGTAGATAGTCCCAACTGTGGCTAGCCTGTTACTTAATTGAACCTTTGACCCATTCAGAATTTATAAAAAGTAGTCAACTACTTCACAATTACACGTAAATTTACTGGTATGAATGTAAATGCTGCCTACAGACGAGTGATATTTCCACAGTATCCAATGATTAATCGATTTATTGTGTACCGGCCTGCGCGAATGGCATAGAAACCGAGTGGGTAATGTAATGGATGCTGCCTGGAAGGCTTCCTTTTCTTCTTATTCTGATGAAGTCTCATTTATAACCTTTTCTTTCAATGATAAAGTAGAAAGGGAATGTGAAAGGCAAGAAGTACAGTCGTCAGGTGAACAGTCAGTTAGTCTTGACGAGGCATTACGGAAGTTTTTAGACGAGCACAAGAACTGCACAACTTCAAAAGAAAACATTATCCAACTTGAGAACTTGGTACCATTGGTGCAAAGGAACAAATGAAAAGAGTATATATTCCACCCAAATTGGACAGACTCCTCGGTCATTTCTATTGTAAGATTCAAAGTGCAAGCAGTACTGTATGATTCCAAGCACTGTTACTTCCATTCAAAGAAGTCTGAATATACATCTAGCAATTTAGCTACTCAAATGCAAGGAACAGTCATAAAGAACTAAAATTTAATTCTTTCTTGTATTAGTGAATCAACTATAGATTTAGCTATGTCTCTACTTTCATTTTATTGTATTAAGCTAGCAGATGAAAGTTTTTGCATTCATGATAACAACTCTAATGTTATTTCATCAAATTAATGTAATTAGCACAGAATGGTATTATGGAATTGGAAGACCTAATGGGACGCAATAAGCATAACAATAACGATTAGGGGGACGCAATAACCCAACGCAATAACTCCGGACTCCCCCTTTACTGCGGAATATTGCTGGCTGACAATTGGTACACTATAAATACATATATACATACATACATACATACATACATACATACATACGCGTACGATACTAGCTCGATTTAACACATTCAACGTGTATTGGGTGCCTATATTCCCCCAGGTACTAAGGGCCTTCACTTTGGCTCAATGCAAGGGTTTATGAAATGGAAAGAATCAGAAGAAGAAAGGTCATACTCCTCATAAATTCAGCAGCAATCATCGTACACCCCAAAATCAATTCTGGTGTGCTTTTTTCTTGTTGATGTTTATTTCTCATCATTGCAGTATATATTATTATTTACAGAAGTAATAGCAAGCCACTATTATGTGTGCTGTCGTGATGGTAATTTCCGAATAAATTTAACCAAGAGAACTACGGGGAAAAAAGCGAGTGAACCAAAAATTGAGCAGAAAAATCAATGATGTATGTCTTTCACGAATGTACGTAAATGAATATAAGGACCATGTTGAGGTACAGTATGTGTCTTCCCACACCAAACACAAACTGTGTACTAGTGAATTGCCACATCTACCTATGCCTCCAGCTCAATGGATGAGGTAGCGTTTAAAGTTAGCAGAGGCATTGCATCTGAAAGAATACTGGAAGGTGAGTTGATTTAATTCCATGAAAATATTTTTAATTATCAGTTTATTGCTAATTATTACAGACATTCGAGAAAATGTAGGACACCGGGAGAACAGACAGGAGTTTCATCAAACTGTTTCTAGAAAACATTTGTTGTCAAAGCAAGACATTCGTAATGTCAAAAGAAGTGTACTTGATCGAAAAATCAAGCGCCATGATAATGATGCCATATCTGTGGGAATTTTGGTGCAGGAGTTACAAAATGAAACCTTTGATCCTATTTTATTCTACAAAGCACAAGGATGTGAATCTGAACTGAAGCCATTTCTAAAAAAGGACTCCTTCCTTCTGGTACTACAAACAGAATTTCAGATGGATTTGTATCGAAAATTTTCACAGAAGATCTTGTGCATCGACGCCACGCACAGCACCAATGCATACAGGTTTAAGTTGATTACATGCCTTGTTCAAGATGACTTCTGTCAAGGTAATAGTCCACATGAAAAGGATAAAAATTAAAAAAATTCTTGTAACATGCAGGGCAACTGATAGCATGGTGCATATCTAATCAAGAAACCACGGAAGTAGTACAGATCTTTCTTCAGTGCATCAAAGATAGATCCCCTCAATCAAATGTCACAGTTCTGATGACTGATGATGGTAAGATATTACATACATTTGCACCCCTTACAATAATTGACAAAATCCATATGTCCAAAATTACAGGAAAATTTTAGGCGAGTTAATCACATGCACAGCATGCGATGAATTAATGTCCTAAGACAAATTAGTACAACTATACCATATTTCTACATTAAAGATGTGTCTATCAGTCAGAAGCAGATACAGCATAACGTATCTTTGTTAAAGAATCTTGCTAATATCAAACTTCATTAATCAAAATGATGTATTCAGGCCAGAATTTCATTAAATTAACCATCAGTCAATGTATTTTCAATACAGATGTTACTAGCCCTACTCAGCTGCTTGCTGTACAGCTCCATTAATGCTCCAAGGTTAAACCTATCCTTTTTTTAAATCTACCCCTCTTTTTAAATCTTTATGGTGAAAATTCAGCCCTTGTATTACTCCCTGCCTGCTCCAATTAACGATTATTTGTAATTTTCACCAATCCAAAGCATTTGAGGAGCCAAAACAAGTCTGGTCTTGTACTTCACGAATGAGCAAGGGTTTACAGTATGATGTTTTATAAAGATCATACTTTATGTGAATATGAAGTGTGCAGCTGTGCAGAATGCAAGCATCTCTGCTACCACATGTATTCCTGTGATCAACACTGTTATGATTACAATAATGGTCACATGTGTAAACATATTCACAGAGTACACTCAATCTGGCTACAACAACATCAGATGACAGTGAATACAGCAGTGAATGCAATGCACATACGCTGCAAATTACGGAAACCAGTACAGATAGACATGCAGGTACAAATTAACGAGAAAAACTCCCAATTCTTTGGACAGATTTTAATTATATGTACTTATGTATTGATACACGAAGTGCTAACTGAACTCGTTTGCTGAATAATTACTAGCTGCTGTCCTTTGCATGGACCTCTGTTTCTACATATTATTAGAAACACTTAAAGCTCTGAATTCTTGCATGATGATTACACTGCTTATTATCGAGAATCTACAGAGGGGATTGTGGATTAATGTTTTATTCTTTGATTTATTGTAATTAAAATTTTTTAATTTATAACTTGGAAAATGAACTGTTAATCCATAATCCCCTCTGTAGATCGCTAGAGAATAGGTGGTATTATCACCATGCAAAAAATCATGCAGAAATGGTGGTTCATTATTCTGGCAACAGTGACTGGCTGGTCACAATTCCCCCAAAATACCTGTGAGTGGTCCTTATACTGTATCTAATTAATGACTTTAGTTATTCTCTCTTAGACAAACCTGATCAAGAGAGATATTGGCAAAAAGATTATTTTTAAGAAAATGTGTGGGCAGGGGTGTATGACCACCCTTAAGCTCCATTTAAACGTTTTTATCCATACTATATGTAACCTATTAAACCAGATTCTCTTCATTGCATTTGTTTTCATTGAGTGTGCAATAATAACGCTAAGACAAAATATACAATTGCCCCAGTATGCTCTATTACAATCTAGTAGTTGTAATTAAATAAGATTATATGGAATTGTCAATATTAAGCTATCGTATTAATTTAATTTCATTATAGACCACTCAGCTCAACTGAAGACATTTCAAAGTTATATGAAAGAACTTGAAGCTACTATTACTGTAGAAAATGTTGTGGTTCATCCTTACTTGACACATATCAATGCTCTGCTACATAGTTTATCAGCAAGCTTTAAGTATTATATTTTGCTGCCTTTATTTCAAATAATCTAAACATACTTCATGCAATAATTACAATTCAAAGATTTAAGAAGTCCCAAACCTTCTCCTGCAAGATAACTTTATTGCTACAGTGTTCCGTCCCCATTTTCCCTTTTCAACCCCCACCCCCTCACACATGATGGATTTGAAAAGGGTTGAGAATGGGGGAGAGGGGGGGAGGGAGCCATTCACATCTCTATAGGATTTGTGCCTCCCTTTAGCATTGAAAACAATTTTATTGTTCTAAAATACCAGTGTGACTATGTACTGCCAATAATTGTAAAATATTACATTCATTAATATGTAATTAGTAGGCAACAAATAAATTTTGTATAAGCGAAATATAAGTGCATTTTATAGCAATACATTAATACTGACATGTGAATGCCCCCCCCCCCTCTCTCCCGTTGCTGACAAAAAAACTGTATTTTGCCCTCATTCACAATTTTTCAGAAAAAAAAGACACACTTAGTAATCTTGAATCTTGACACAAAAGCTGATATACTAACTCTAACTTCACTAAAGTTATTTTCCAAGAAATGCTCAATCAATAAATTTTCTAACTATACAGATATGCTACAGACACAGAACGGACTGAAATTCTTGAAGAGCTTGAAAAATGCAGCGTAAGAATTTTATGCCGATAAAAATAACTTTTACACTTGATATTTCATTGTTCCAGTCCACCCTGACAGTATCAGATGAGAGTGAAGGTTCACATTCATACAGTAGCAAGGTAAATACATGTTGAAGGTTGTAGTTGCATGTACTTAATATGTATCAGCTGCATGAGAATACCATCATATGACTGCTCTATGCCAACATGAAAATATACATTATTATGTAGGATGCAACAGATACTTCACCCGATACTACAGCTCCTGGTTTGTCAGAAAGGTATGCACTATTTTATTTTTTAAATGTGGTATATGATACTGACAAACTTCTGATAGATCCGATAAAATATATTTGTCAAACAAGAAAGTACAAGGTAAGGACAGAGTGAAATACCATAATGGAAGCCAATATGAAAAATAGGCACTATGACTAATAAATAAATAAGCATTCTTGTAAAAAATACTGATGTTCACAATAAAATAGAAAGCATATATATAATTCCTACTGGGCATTGTCATATGTTGGTAGAGGTGTGTATAGTTTCACGCTCAAGAATAAATTGTTTTTAATGTTACTGAAAACCATTAGTGGCATGCATATACGTATATTATTAGAAACAAAGAGGTATACCACCAATCTTTGCTATTTTTAGTCCACCGTACACTGCTGTTTGAATATAATTCTATATATTTACCTTCAACATGAAGGGGTGAAACAGAGAGGTGTGGCTGAAATTATTCAGTATGCCTAAAAATGAGTTAGTTATGATAACACTTGATATACATAGGTTATACATTGAATACGGCAAAGTATCACGAGTCTGTTGGTAGTATTGGCATGATTTGCCAATACGCCGTACAGACGAGTGATACTTTGCCGTAACTTATTTATCATGTACCCATAGTAACCCAACTGGACTGCTAAAGGGGACGCAATATTGTAAAATATTGGGGTAGTTAAAATACTATTGTTTCCTATGGGACTAGCTGAGTGCGGTACATGATAAATGAAGTTATGACTTAATTATTTCTCTCATAATGACTATACTATAGTTGCCGTATTTAGAATAAATGCCACTGGCAAAGTAAAACAATAGTTTTAGCTTGTCTCAGACATTTCATTAGCTTTACTAATCCAATTTATCTAGTCGTAGTGATATAATTATGGGATTTTTCACTCGCATGGGTTATATTCATGTCATATGCAGCTCATAAAACATGATCATAATATTCATGAAATAACTTGCTATATTACAGTCTTACTTCTGTTTTAAGTAAACAATGACTAACATGCCTGCCACAAATTTATTGTCGGTGTTTGGGTAACTCACCTTCAAATGACAGCTGCTGCTACTCTGAGAGATTAAATCCTTCCTTCAGTTAGGTATTAGTCCAGTTTTTATCAACTTTATTTGTAGTATACACCTGATAAGTATACAGTATAATTTACGTCATGTTGACTGAAACTGTACTGTGTATTCAATAATATTGCAAAATTAGTGTGTCTGAATAAAACTAGCAAGCGACTAAAAAAATGACAGCTATGCATTCATTTAGTAAGTTTACAAAAGAAGGGGGGCATATTTTGAGCTTTTAAGGATTAGGGGGGCAAGGTAAGTCTATGTGATTTCTTTCTATTCACTTACAATGACTTCAAGTGCTAAGGGAGGAGGGGGGAGCGAGGGGAGATTCAATTAAGTGGGGGTTAATTACCCCCTTAAATGAAGCCCTGACAACTATTTTTGATATTTTCTGATATCAAATTAATAATGCATCATTTCATTGGCAGGTGTGAAGAGAAAACGGTGTGGCACATGTGATGGATGCATCAGATCTGACTGCGGCACATGTAAATTTTGTAAGAATAAGCCCAAGTTTGGTGGAATGGGCAAAAAAAAGCAATGTTGTGAGCAAAGAAAGTGTCTCAATATCATAGCGGCTACAAGGACAGACAGTATAGCCAGTGTCCCATTGCAGACAATCGATCAATACCTGCAAACAAATGGTCGAAGAATTCACCACATTAAAGGTGACGGAAATTGCATGTTTCGAGCTTTTTCATTTGCTTTTCTTCACCATGAAGGCCATCATTTCCATTTAAGAAGTCATATTGTGAGAACTATTAATGTAAATGAGACAACCTTTTTGGAGTACCTCATGCCAATTAACAAGGCTACTATATCAGAGCAGGTCAAACATATGATGCAACCAGGTGTTTGGGGTACTCACCTTGAACTTAAAGCTGTGGCAACACTGTTCCAAATACCAATCTACTGCTGCACTCTGAATATACAACAACATGATAGACCACTTAGTTGGAATGTTATAGCACCTTTACAAGTGAAGTTACCTTTGATTATTGATGAGGTTGTTCATGAAAGAGCAGAACTATCTCATATTGAGCTATACCATCACAGCGGCCACTACGATGCTATCGTGTCCATTGAAAGTAGAAAAATATGTCGAAGAACCAGAACTCACTGGAAAAAATGATCCAAATGTCATTACTATAGACTGATCTATAAAATACAACATGTTATAGAATAACAGTTACATTGATTATCACTGTTGTTAAATTTATTACATTGAGTATTTAGTACCACACGAGATTATCGGCTGGTGGCATTGCAATCCTATGCTTTCACCTGAAAGAAAAGAAAATAGACCAATATTCTACATAACATAATGAATACATGTAAACCACACGTTCTTTAGCTATTCCAGAGAAAAAGCCCCAAAAAACTCTGAAACAAGTGTATTTTGGGAATGTGTAATTCAGAGTTCACCTTATGTAGCTATCCTATAGGTATTGTACATGCATTCATCCTTAAAAATGCTGTTCTGGCAAGAGTTCACCTTATGTAGCTATCCTATAGGTACTGTACATGCATTCATCCTTAAAAATGCTGTTCTGGCATCACAAATCCATAATTGTGCTTTTCATGAAACGTTCCAAAAGGAAGGTCTTATCACAAAAAAAACTTTCCATTATATTTTTCCTATTGTGCTCAGAATTAAAAGCTAGCTATGAATTATAATAGGGTTCTGCAAACTCCCAGTTATTGCATTTTGCACTCTTGATAAGAATACTGTGTTCACTGTGTAAGCTTGAGTAGCAGCTCCCACACGTTCTCTTACCAAGGGTTGTCACCTGGCCAACAGCTCGAAATATAACAACGCTGCAGGCTTGCAACTTGCAACAGCTCGAAATATAACAACGCTGCAGGCTGCACAGCCTGCAGCCTGCAATTGATAGAGAGACTTCTGGGGTCATAGTACGTGTTGAACTTACAGTGCGGAGTGCGGGGAATTAAGCACACTGGAGGTCAAAGGTGAAAGTTTCTTCACGGTACATATAGGGATTCAAAATTATTTCTCACATGATTCACGAGAGGTGTACAACCTGCGAACGGTAGAAATGGTACTCTGTGTTGTTTTCGGCTGCTCTAAGCATTCTAAACGGGACAAGGACGTCCATTTCTACAGAATACCTAAAGTAGTCACTAATAAAGGGCCTGATACTGAAGCTCTGAGCAAACGGAGGCGCCAAGGCTATTTGTCAGCTATCGAGAGAGCTGATATCACAGAGAAGATACTGGCTAATGACAGGATTTGTTCCAGACATTTCATTACTGGCAAGCCTGCAAGTCTTCTTGATGAAATTAGCCCTGACTGGCTTCCCACACTGCATTTGGGGCATGGAAGTCAAATTTCTCTAACAGTGGTCAAGCTTCTGAGGAGAGGTTGGAAAGGGTGAAGGTGAGAGAAGCACAAAATAGCAAGTCAGCAGAGGCCACTGCAGAGTCCATTACTGATGAAAATGAGCCTTTGGCAACAGAGGATGGTGGGATAGATGTAGGTGTGCAAACTTTGTTAACTTCGAGTAAAATATGCGAGTGCCAAAATTCTGTGGCTCATCCTTTTACTGAGAACTCGTTCACAGATGAGGATATTGTAAAGTTTATACTGGCCTACCTAAACTTAGTGTTTTGAAGGCTGTTTTTGATCATGTTGTCCCCCCCCTCCACTACCTTTACCAAATTGTCTGGTTTTCAAGAATTCATTTAGACCATAATGAAATTGAGACTTGACAGTCCATTTAGAGATTTGGCATATAGATTTCAATTTCTATAAGCACAGCTTCGCGTATTTTTACAAAATGGCTAAACATCTTGGATATCAGGTTGAGTCCGCTGATTATCTGGCCAGATCGTGAGAGTCTATGGAAGACCATGCCTCAGTGTTTTCGTAAGTCATTCGGGAAAAGTAGTATAGCTGTTATTATAGATTAGCTTACTTGCCAGAGCTGCAACATGGTCTACCTACAAACATCACAACACCATTAAGGTGTTGTTTGGCATTACCCCCCAAGGAACTGTATCATTTGTATCTGAAGCATGGGGCGGACGTGTTAGTGACAAGAAGTTGACCGAGTCATGTGGAATTCTTGACAAGTTATTGCCAGGAGATGTTGTATTAGCAGATCGCGGCTTTGATGTGTCAGAGAGTGTTGGGATGATGCAGGCCAGGCTGCATATCCCAGCATTTACCCGGGGTAAAAGCCAGTTATCAGCGATTGAAGTTGAAAATACAAGGACTATAGCTAATGTACGTATACATGTAGAACATGTTATTGGAGTTGTGCGGCAGAAGTATAGTATATTGAAGGGCACTTTACCCATAGAATTTGTATCCAAAGCAATTGACAAAGAATCATCTCATATTGATAAAATAATACGTGTATGTTGTGCACTGTGTAATGTATGTGATTCTGTTGTTCCTTTTGACTGATATATATTATTGTGATCTGGATGTATGTGATTGTATTATTCCTATTGAATGATAATGTTATTGTTTTCTTGCTCTTTTAAACTTGGGCAGCAACTGGCAGTCAGGACAGTACCATTTACCACTAGGAATAGACTTTATCTTGAGGCAGTCAATGTGAAACCATTCAATAGAACAACTGGAGTTGTCACAACCTATCATATCTCGCGATTCATCCTCGGGTTCATTGCAGTAACAATATGTCTTCATTGTAGTTGCAGATGCTATGCTAGTAGCACTGACACCAGAAGTGCTAGGAGTGTTGCTATTAGTAGAAGAACTAGGAACATTGCCATCAAAAGAAAGATTAGAATCAGGGAGGTTTGAACTTGCTAGTTCAGGTGAGGCAGAATTGCTACCTCTTGATTTAGTGTACCATTTTCCCATTATCTCCGGTAGGACACATGTCTTAAAGAAATCCAAAGATTTAACAACATAATCAGACCATTCAGAACAACACTGACAGCTGACCTTACCATCAGGAGAAGCACCAAGGTGAGGCCATTTAGAATTCAGAAATAAACCACAATCATAGACAGAAAATTTATTATGATTCTTGACCATTTGTTGTTTATAGAAGTCACAAGCTTTTCTTTCATGTTTACACCCCAGCAAGTTGACTTGGAGCTAAATTTGTAAGCCTCAGGGTAAGAAATGATCTTTATCAGGCTTTGAGGAGGTTTAGCCGTATTTGAACAGCAAACAGACTTCATTCTAGATGCCGTAATTCTTCCAGCCCTGTATGTGAACCATAAGTTACTTTTGCTTTGACTTCTAGTCTCCATCTCAACAGCAATCACATTTTGAGCAGTTAATGATATTTCAATTTTGTCACAGGCAGACAACAGTTCCATATAACTAAATGCAAGATACTTCTTATTGTAAAGTTCCTGAAGTGGCTTTGGAAATGATGGTATCGTTACTTTAGGAACATAGCTATCTGAATAAGGCTTTACAATCGAGAGAATTGCTGGTTTTGTACCACAGTCGCCAAGCTGTGAAAAAAATGTCTGCATATCTGAAGTTTTAGGTTTTACCACAACACCATTGGAATGCAGTGAAGCTCCTGCATTGGCAGACTTTTCTAAAGCTTTTTCTAATGCTTTATGCTTTCCTTTTGCCGAAGTAAAGTCAAGGTCTTTAACTGGAAGATATGGTATCTCTCTGTGATAACTAGGAATTACCCATTGGCACTTCTGCTGAGTACAAGTATGACCACCATTAACTTTGGTGGATGTTTCAAGGTAGAACAGTATTGCTCCCACATGTGTACATGCCTCACCCAGACCTGCCATACACTTGCAGTGAGCACAGCAAACTTCCCCATTGCTTTGACAAATGATCCAACAACTCACAGGTGTCTCATTACATCGCTGAGAATACCGAACCTACATAAAAAAAATAATTTCTATTACAGTACTGACACTAGGAGAAACAAATTTTATTCCAGCATTATTCATATATATATATATATATATATATATATAGTGGACAATATAAAATATTGCTAAATGTTCTTACCCTGCCAGTTACTATGATCTTGTCAGCCACTTGCCACGAATGTACATCTTTTACCCAGCCATTAACAAACTGGTTGTATGCCTCCAAGGATTTATGGGCCTTGAATTGTTTAGTTGTGAGATAGCTAGTCGGTAACACCAAATAGGATACTAAGTCACTTGCTTCAACAGGAGGTAGGTCAGGAGGAGTAACACACGATCCAGAATCAGGAAATAGAAAGGGGTCAAAAGAATCAATCATCTTTATTTTCTCCTTATACCTTGCTTTAGCCTCTTCAGGAAGCAGTAGGGCATAGGAGGAGAGACCAGGAGTGTCAGGAGTAACAGAACCATAGATTTTAGTACAGCTGATTGAGGTAGTTGTACACCACCCAGCCGCGCGAATATTTTTTAGTCACGTGATGAAATCACTCTATAGGCAAACTCTGGCGGCAGTCTATCAAGCCCAACAAACACCCCCACATGCTCCATGCCTGGTGAGTGGATTGGTTATATAGGTTCGCCAGCTTACAGAACACCAAAAAAAAAAAAAAAAAAAAAGCCAAGCAGCCAGAGCATCACAATATAGTCCAAACTGTGTTGACTTGGTGCAGCAAATGTAACATAATTCATGAGGTGTTCCAACCTGAGACACCCTCTCTCCTTTAGAAGTGCTTGACACCACTGATACTTCCATATATGACTTCTTGGGTGCCTCAACCCTTCACTTGCCATTTGAGAAACAAACACACAGTACTTCCTCCTTGTCAGGCACAGTTAAGAGACCAGCTGAGTAAAATAACTCTGCTAACCGAAGCCATTAGCTTTGTTAATTGAAAGACCCAACCCCTAGAGAGCAATTTACCAAGGCAATCTAGTCGACCTTGGTCTAGTCTGCCACCCCTAGAAACCAGGCACTGTGGTAAACTGTCAATTAACAACATTATTGAGGACTCTCGAACTATGTGATAGCATATACAAAAACAACAGTACAAGTAAGTATAAGGCAAGGAAGCCGTTGTTCAGCTAACAATGACTTGATAAAAGGCTCAATACAATTATATAGGATTATAATTTTCATACTCCAAGTAAATACACAAGATACCACTTAATTGAAAGTGTCCTTGTACATAATCAGAATGCTATGGACCACAACAGGCATTACTGCAGTTTGCCTCAATTTCAAGTACTGTATTGTAGTCTTAACCAGAACTTAATACAGTATGTCATTAAGCATCTAAGGCCAAACCAATTAATATTCCTGTTTCTCATCATCAAACATTTTTTTAATGCGCGCGTGCGCTACAAAACATAAACAATTAGATCACGTGACCAAACACGTGTTGAGTTTATTAGCACTATTTAGCGGCTTGCAAGATGTATGTCAACGTTTCGATCTGCAAGGCTGTGATGAGCTCCTTAAATGGACTATGTTTGAAGCTGGCAGCCAACATATGTAAGTTTAAGTATTTTAACGTGTTTTTATAGTTAATCATAGAGAGATTGCTATGAGACTGCTTTCCTTTCATCCAAAAACTTTCTGTAAAACAAGAATACTGTAAATGTTTTGAACTGAACTGAAGAAGCATGTCTACTCATGCAAGACATTAGTTAACCGTTTAATCGCGGAGGACCCGAAAACGCGTAAAAAAAAGGCCTACTCTTTTCAGGCCAGTAGCTGCATCGGGAGTCAAGACAGTCATTTCACTTGGTAGTGGACGATTCTGGATAGTTGTAAGTTTATAAAATGTATAGACTACCATCAGAAATTGTTAAGTAAAACCTGTTGCAATTATAAGAATTATCTATTATAATAAACAATGGTAACATATCTAAACATAATATTAGTACAGAATAATTATATATTACTATTAGAATAAATATATTTTGACTCTAACTATAACTGCTAATCAAATGGCAAGTCGGAAGCTTTCTGCAACTGAGGTACTGGCTCTTTTACACCCTCATGATGAGGACATCTTTGATGACTTTCACGAACCAGTACAGGAAAAAAGTGATGAAGAGTTTGATGAAAGCAAAGATGACTTCAGTGACCTTGGGAGGGATGACAGTGGCCCGGAAAATGATGTGGATGATGATGAAGAAATTGTCGAGGACTCGTACAGGACAGAACGAACTCTCTGGAAGTTGTGAGGTCCTACAGGATTTTCAACCAGGTACATCAGAGCAAAATACTATGAAAAACTTTATCAAAACATATAATCCTACAGTTGAGACTGGTATGAGCTCTGCAGCACCAAATTCTGATTACATTGGGCTAGCTTTTCCAATACCAACGTCCACCTCCCTGTCTCCCACAGCAACAATCGTCCACCTCCCTGTCTCCCACAGCAACAATCAATCTAAGGTAGCAACACCCTGGACTACATCATTAAAAAAAAACGCCAGACTGGAGTTGAACTTAGTATCCCTTAGCAAAATTTCACAAAACTCAGTAGGCCACAGCAAAATTTCACCAAATAGTGTGTTAATAGACTGCTAATCATTGGGAGTAGTGTCAATACAGTATCAAAATATTCATTGCAGTATTAAATTATTCACAAATGGAGTAGATCATAAAGCCTAGTAAACTAAAATACTGGTAAATTAAATTGTCATTTTAGTTCGCTCTAACTGTTGCAAGTTTCAAAAAAGCTCGAGCAAAGGAAAGCATTGCATTAATTACAGCGGTTGGTATTCTGCGGTGGTTTATTAGGAGCGCACGCGATGGAGGAGGAATGAGCCTGATGGTTGACATCTCTGTGCTTGAAAAGTATTTTAAATTGCCTATAAATGACTGCACTACTTCTCTCAGCGTATTTTCACATCATATACACTAATAAAAGAATGATGCATTTCAATTTTTCTAATTACTGTAACCTGGGGTGGATCTAGAATTTTTTTAAAGACAGGGCTCTATTTAAGAACAGGTGAAATAGCTAGCTATAGCTAGTCATGGAAAATGTTGGCTATATTGTATTTCCTACAAGATCATATTCTAATATTTATTCACACAATAATTATAATAGAGTGTCAAGTTGAAGCTAATCAATATGTTGCAGAGAGTCAGATTTATAAGAACTCAGATTTTGTCTAAGCTCAACCACGGAGAAGACCACCAATGACCAGCTACAAACCATGAATTAATACGTTGCTTCCTTCTATGTCCAGTTTAATGGAAAAGATGGATGATGCCACTTGCATCATACAAGCCAGGAAGACAACAGTGAATTGTCAGATACATCAAGTTACATGTATTCTGTAAATTTCAGAATGGAGATATGGGTGATATCCTCCTACACACAAGTACTATACCACTAACCTCTACAAAAACCACTAACCTCTACAAAAACCACTACTAACCTCAGGGAAACCTATAGTTTAACATACACCTGTGCAAGTGAAAATTCACCTTCAGCACTGTCAAATTGAGAATTCACCTTTATGATTGAAAATTTAGTACAACCTCATAGTAAAGAAATACTATATAGAAATTATTTTCCTGTTAGCCAATTAACTGGATCATTTTCATTCTGTCGTATCTGTGGCTATCTAAATTGTCCAAAAGTTTCTTTTTTAATTAAAGATTTATCATCACAATCACCTGCAAAGCATTTAATGTTGCTATAGCTCAATAATTTGGCAGTCTTGAATTGATAGTTATGTTAACCTGGCCAATCTGTACGCCACAGGTCTATGAATTCAAAATTGTTGAAACTTATGAAATGACCTTTTTAAGAGAAAGTGGGAAAGTATGCATCTGCGATAGCCATGTCTCAAAGGCAAAAGGGAGATGAAGAAATTATGAGATTTTGTTAATTTTAAAGCCTTAGGGTAGATAAAATAAGACCACTTGAGGCTGTAATTCACTTTGTCAGAAGTCATAAAATCCAGAAATACCACAAGAAATAAACTAGGGACATTTAGAGGTAAGGAAATTTCTGAATAATCAGGTCAAGAATGACATCCTCCACCACAAGAGCTACTCCAATTACCTCAGAAAAACCAGTAAGTTTAAGCTTCACCTAAACAAGTGGGGAATTAACTCTATCTCCACCACATCAAAATGGAAAGAATATATCTATAAAGGTTGCAATTAAATAAGGGATTGTTCCCCTACATTTTTAAACTCATTGAAAATAAGGAATGGTTACCTTGACTCATTTCAATCTTGTCTGCTCTTTTAATTGTGGAAGATACTGAAATTATATTCATCACAAACAACAAACAGTAATTTTCTTCCTAGTGAAAGAAAAAAAATTCGTTTCATTATGAGTTTAGCTGAGTGACATCATCTACCACAAGTAGTACACGCCAACCTCAGCTAAGGCTACAAGTTCAACTGCAGCCTGAACAAGTGGGGAATGTCCCAAATTTATTTAGTGGTAAATCACCCATTTTGAATGAAATAAATTAGTAGCAATAATTATTATTATGCTATGAGGCAAGAGATCATTACTCCATCAGATTTTGTCTAACTAAAAGAAATAAAAAATAAAATTAATATAAATAAATTTTGTTGTAGTCATTATTAGGTCTTCAATTTAGCTAATTGCATAACATTTTAGTTTTAGCCGAATGTGATTATCAGCAACATCAGAAGCAACAAGATATAATGCTCCAGTAGAAGAAAAGGAAAATCACCACAAGTGCAACACCTGTTAATCTTCATGAAGTCTGACAAGTTTAATTAGACCACCAGAATAACCTGGGTTTCACCCTCACTGCCAGGTAGAGAGAATTCGCCTTTACAATTAAGTTTGAAATTTTATTCATATACAGCCTATGAGTCAGTTTTAGAGTAAAAAGAGCATCTATCAAAATATATATATATATATGATATATGTATATGCTCCTTAATTGCTCAAGCCACTTGCTTGAATGCAATTTTCTGGGGATGGTGGGAAGAAGGACCGAGTTGGGGTGGGGTCGGAGGGGGGGGGGGGGGGGGGGAGTGGGGAAGGTAATGAATGTGGTGTGCTGATAGGTTCATCTTTAGTTATTTATTTATTTTACATCCTGTTTTGTACCATCACATGTCTATTACATTTTTGTCAATCTGGAAGAATACCTATTTGAGATAATCCAACTTTTTTATGATCTGTTCAGAATTTCTTAATATGATTTAACCTTTTTGTAGAATAGAACAGTCACATGTATAAAACTGTAGCTGAAACAATTAAATAGTAGATACAGAAAATATTCCTATTTTTATTGGGAATCAGGTATTTATATTTATGCCATCTGGCACAGGTAATTTATAAAAAAATTAAAGTTAATGGGCTGCGAAAGTGTTTGGCAAACTAATCCCAAAAATCCAAGTATAAATAAGTACACAAAAAGAAAATTATAAAAGACATTTAATAAAAAGGCATAGATTAGTTAACAAAGTCAAACTGTTCACTTATTAAATATGAAAGCAAGTAATACATTTTGATCGCACGGTAGGTCGATCTTGAATAGAATTATGTTTTACCTGAGGAGATAAGCCAACAAAGTTAAAATAATAACAGCATGTAGTGAAATGTTAAAAAAATATTACATTAACTTTTGTTGGAGAAGTGACTGTTGCAGTTTCCTTGCTATTGGACAAGATGTAATCTACTTGGCTTTAGGAATCCCTTATTTTAATGGTTATAAGATTAATTGAAATAGGGTGCAATATGTGACAGGCTGTAGGAAAACAGACCACTTCACGCACAAAATCATTTCAAGATACAGACCCATAAAGCGGTTCAACTCAAGTTTTGTGTTTTTCTTTTTTTTTAGTATCAGTATTTATAGATCTTAACTTACACTTGTACTAAGTTTCAGCTCCCAATACAGTTATCTTCAAAGCCTGCGACCCACTGAAGTTAACGCGTGCGCACGGGTTTTTCCCTTACCTGCGAGGGTAATTCCCAGTTACTTGGCAATTAACGAAGCAGCTAAGATACCACGCCCTTGGGCACCACGTGGCAGTTCGCGCGAAACTACTAAGTGATGCGGAGATTACTTTAGAATACGGAAACTTACCTAAAAAATTTAAAGTGCCGTTTTCTCCAATAACGCTTACTCGGGCTATCCTCTTCTGGCGTTCATAACTCGCCCTAGGAAGCCATTTAGAATATGATTTAAGGACCATTTAAATGGAAATTTTTTGTACTTTTCAAAAATAATAATAACTCATTTTTCAATTTTTGAGTGAAGTGGTCTGTTTTCCTATAGCCTGTCACATATTATTCAAATATATGATTTGCATATTGATATACACAAACAATGTTAACAATTGCAAAAAAATGAACTAGCTATAATGTGGTCTTCTCTGTAGCAGTCCAAAACTAATGATCACTTGCACTAAGCAGAATTAGAAAAAAAAAACAAAAAAAGAAAGAAAGAAGACAAATAAACATAGTGTTCAGTTCACTTCAATACGAAGCTTATCTCCCTGAAGTTGTAGATACTCACTCATTCCATCCAAGTTAGGTTCTCCATTAATACTTTGTTCACTTCTCTTAAAATATCTCTTAAACATAAAACTCATCACAAATATCAAAGTTGGAATGGCCATTGAGAGTATAATACTGCCAACATGAGTGGCAGACAAACCATGATTAGTGAGGTCCACAAAAATAATAGTGAAAAATACTGATGTTGCCAAGATACTCACAACTGTAAGTAAAACAGCAAGAGTATTACATACTTTGAGACATTTTCTTGAAGTTTCAGAATAGAAAATGTGTAAAACACTGGTTAAAGCTGCTATAACTATTACAATAGCACTAAGTAACAATGCACTGACAGCAATAGTTTGTGATGGAGAAACAGCTATATAACAAATTGATACAATAAAGCAATTGGCCACACGATGAGCAAACCATAACATGTTACATAAGGCATAACAATGAACTGCTCTGACAATGAAAGGTCTAGAAATACAGAAAATGTGACTGCTAACAATTATTTTTTTCCCAATGATAGAAATTGCACATATTTCTATTAATGTAAGTAAACATGTAAGAGGTATGTTAAAAAGTAAATAATAATCAATTCTTACACAGAAAAGTAACAATTCAATAATAAACACTGAAGTGTTAATAACGAGCAAAACTGCAAAAATGGACCAAAACAGAATAGCTTTCATCTGTGGACTTAACAATGAATCCAAAATAATTGTGTGACTAGCTAATATTTTAATAACAAATAAACCGCACAATAGAACAGAAACATGGACAAAAACTATAAAACTAAAAATTGTAACTGCTATAAGAGTGTTGGAAAAACCATTTTCAGATGGTTGTTTGTTGTCATTATAATACAGATAGCTGTGTTTGGCAAATGACCTATCACTATCTAGTCTCGGACTAAATTTTGACTTGTTGGATGTTCTTGCATAATATTTCACCTAAACATACAGAAAAATGATAATGCATGGTTATATTTCAATAATAACATGGCAATAATGTGTAATTCCAACCTTCAGATAGTACTTACTAAAGTTATCTAATTGGACAATGTATTCTGAATAAAACAATTGCATCAAATTTTAATGTAAAGTATTTACTAACCCATGTAAAAAGTTGCTCAAGAGCATTGGTCAAGTCCCACTCTGTTGGATTGTTTGGTAGGTATTCTATTATTAACTCTATTGGTTGCATACTTTGTGTATCACTTTCATATGGTGAGTCAATATTGGCAGTAGTCGTTGTGACAAAAATATTCAGAAGGGAGAAGAAAGAAATATCAACAGATTTCAAAATAATAAAGTTTCGTTGAACATAATATTGTAAATATTGGTCATTAACATCAGTAGACCATACACTCACTGCATCAGAAGATGTGCCATAATAATTTCTTTGGTATGAATTGCAATCAAAAGCATTCTCATTATATGGGTTAGAGCAGTTTGATATATTTCTAATTTCAAATGTTACATTAAACTCAACATATGAATTTTGTATTGGACTTGAAGGATAAAATATTTTTTCTAACAAATACAAATTATTTTTAGTGAGTAGAGATTCTTCTAAAGCTTCGTAGACAACCACTTCACTGTTAACTTCATTAATCTCAGCACATACTTGTAGAGGTGACAACAACAGTGAAAGACTTGTAATAATCCAATAAACATAGAATTGAGGATTCATATCTTGTCACATAAAATGGTAATTAATTGGAAGTACTGCAAACAAAATACAAAATAGTATTAAATAATTAATAAATTGGGCCGGTTGGGGGAAGTTTCCTTGCTCTAGTTGTCAACAAAATTAGTAGTGCCACCGCAGGAGTAATGTTCAGGAATGTTGTGTAAGTATAAAATTGTTATTCAAATGATTACATATACAAATTCCAATTAGTTGACAACACTTAAACAGCATAACCAATAAAAATTAAGATATTGCAATGACACAAAATTCAAAGATAGCGTCCCATAATAAACTGCGATTAATGTTTTTGTGGATGTCTGTATAATAACTCCTGAAGCCCAACACATTAGTCAAGTATGATGTGGCAAAGATATTATTGTTTACATGGAGCCAGAGATAAGTGAAACTGTAGCCTTTGAAATATCTTGCTATATCTTGAATTCATCACATTTACTTTACCTAATTGCTACCATTGCCCTACTTGAAGTAATATGGTGAACAAAGCGAGACCCTCACTAACGAGTTTAGTTGAGAGTTTGGTATACATGTATAATATAGTAGAGTTTAAAAAAGTCAATGAATGTATGTACACCCTTGGAGGCTACTTTAAAACAACATTAGCGCAGGCGCAAAAAAATTTAGGGAAAAGACTTCTAAATAATGCCTGAAAAAAAATACAGCAAAGAGCTAACGAGACAAAAAAGGATCGTTGTTTCAGATAGGTCTTTCAGTCAGACAACCTTACTTGCAATTTGTTCTGATGCACTTGAGTGAAGCGAGACCCTCACAAATGAGTCTGAATTGAGATTTCGGTATATTAATAATAATATGTATAAAGTTATATATTTGTATATATATATATATATATATAATATAGTTTTTATTACATGAGTTCGAGTTTGATATTGTGAATTATTTTATGAGCGAAGGCTAATTCATTAACATGAGCCAGAGGCAAGTGAAAATACAGCCTGAGAGTGAAATATCTTGCCATATTACTCTTGATAAGTGGTATATTCTATGCTAGATATCTTCATTGTAGTAGTGTGCACTAGGGTTGGTAACTCATGATGTATAGTTGGCTAAACTCTCTCTAGGGGCTCCTCAGATCCCAGCTGATACTTAGCAGCTGCTCTAACCTGGTTGGGTAGGCTACACTAGAGGAAGACAGCTGTGACAACGCTGAAAACTGTTATGCTAGGCAGGTTGTTATAACTACAAGCGTATCAGAGGGTAAAGAGCTTGTGGAATACAGCATGAGATAATACTATATACTGTGGACAACCTGAATTATCTCACGGGTCACGTACCAAAGAAATAACATTGTGAAGTTATCTATCTTGGAATATATCATGCTAGATTTCCTCACAATGTTATTTTTTCACTTGCGATAACTCAAGTCATTATGTCGTGTTACCTCATGCTGTCTTGGACAAGCTCATTACTGTCAGATACGCTAGTAGTTATTGCAACATCATAACATGTTGCTATTTCACGCTGTATTGGGCAAGCTTGTTTCCCTCACATATGCTAGCAGTTGTTGCAATCTGTCTTACCACAACTTTCAGAGTTTATTACAGCTACTTTCCTCTAGTGAAGCCTATCTAACAGGTTTGAGCACCTGCTGAAATATCAGCTGGGGGTGTGGAGGGACCCTAGAGATTTTTCAGCTTACTTTACACATGATTTACCAAGTCTAGTATAAACTACAGCAGTGAAGATATCTAGCATAGAATAAAGAACTTATTACACTCCCCAGAGTAATATTTCACTCTCTGGCTTCACAGAGTTTGACAGAGACATAGATTTACAGCTTCCAGGATGCTGGCTGTCCATGCTGCATGCAAATCACCCTCCAGGATATAATACACAGTAGACGTACCTTCTGGATATCTTACTGTTTATATTTTGTTATTATATCACCACAGAGAGTTCTACCTCAGCTGACTCCTGAAGATTCGGCAAGAAGTCGAAAAATGTGAAATTCATTTTTAATTAATAATATTGCCTGTTAGAATGAGAAAATTTGCTATTATATTAGATTTGTTTGCAATAGTTCATTCACTAGGAAAATAAAATACTATTGTTTATCTACTAGAGGTCGGGTAGAATAGAATATTTTCTACTTCAGCGGAGCTACTTTGGAAAGGCGGTTAGCTTAAGCACAATCCTTTTGCTTGTCGAAAGATTGTCGATACCTTGTTTTCCCCAAATGGTGGTTTATTAATATCAAATCTTATTGTGTGGGGTGCCCCAAAAGGAGACCAAAAATAACATTAACACTTTCATTTTCTGGACTCTTAGTAGTTTTTGTTTTTGTCAATGTTTTTGTAATCAAGCTAGTCATTCTAATTTTAATTATAGTCTAAAATGTTAAAAAATGCAAACTTAAAAATATAGTTGTATACTTTATATTTACATGTTCAAGTTATGTTGTAATATACAGTTCATTTTTGTTGTTTGTTTTCTAATGTAATAATGATGTTTTTTTTTAGTTCTGGTTTGGCTACTCATGCTTGCTTAATTTTTTTTGTATCATATGTATTACAGATTTTAAATTCATCCTGTGTGGTATAAAAATGAAAACAATAACTAAGTGTTGTTTACTAATTATTTTATTCAGTGGTTCCAACACCATATTTATATAGCTGTGCTTTGTATCTAGAAAAAAAAGATTTAACAAAACAACAATGCTGGAAAGATCTAAGAAGTGGCATAATCATATAATGTACTATCATATTATTATACCGTACTTGAATGTGGGAGCCTTAGTTACAAAACTGGATTGTCCAGTTGTGTAAGTGGATAGAATAGAGTCACCAGTTACATAACTGGATAGGAATGATGTCCAGTTGCATAATCGGACAACTACAAAATATCCAGTTAGCTATATAATCTGACTTGCCCTGTTGTTTAAGGGGACCTTTTGAACTGCCTGTTTTGTTACTGGATGGTTGGTTATATAACCTGTATCTGGTATCATAGCTGAACAAGTTGGATGTCGCTATGGTGGAACATGATTATCCTTACTATAATTTTTTTTATCAAGTGGTTCTATTATATGAACATGAAATTCAAACTGACAAATGAAAAAATAATTCCAATTTCAATAGTACAAAGTTCTGTATTTTTTCTAGATTTAGCAATCAACAGCAACCTATAACTGAACTCCCTGTGCTCTTACCTGTAGTTTTAGAAGGTCAGCCTGGGTTTAGTATTCAGCTTCTTTCTTTGACTTACTTCTTCTAGTTAAGTCCCCAAAGAAACCCTTATGGGCTTATATAGCCCGTGAACGCACGCACTTCTCCCTGGAGACAATAGTTCCGCAGCGGAAAACTTAATGGTATTACATCATATCTCCCGAATCGCACGCACCTTTCTAGTCTTGTGGGATTTTTTTTAAGAACTAATCAGAGCATTTAAAGATTCCTTCTATTTTTTTGTGTATTAAATTAAAAAATTTAAAGGCTAAATGAATTAACTAATTCATCATAATCTTAACAGTAAAATTTCTTTGATAGTAGTATCATTTTGAATACATTTGAATTCATCATAATTACACACAACATAAAAATTGTAATTTTTCTGTTTCATTGCAGTGGAAATTTTCAATTTTCATCTTATTATTCTGCAGGGAATAAAACAACATTTTATTCACTGCAGAATAATAAGATGAAAATTTTAAATTATGCATACTTAATGTATATTTTCGTTCAGTTATGAAATTCAGCCAGAGCATGAGTACAGTTTAAAGGAAACTTGTCACAGTGTGTACATGCATAATACAAACTCTAACTGCATAACAGTACTTGTCCAGACTGGAATTACGAAATACCTTGGGTGGTCTCTAACACTCAAGCCTGTCCATCAGTCAAACACGAAATGTAGTAGCAAGCACGAACACAGTGCTGCTTCAGAATATGATACCAACAAGTGTTACTTGCAGGTGGTCTCTTATGTGCCAGTTTCATGTGTGTGGGTCCACCCAAAAAGAAAGAAGATAAAGAAGTGAAGACTTTGAGAGAATAGACTATAGTCAAGTGTTTATCATTTATGTGTTGTCTTGATTGCTGAAGATTTTTTGGTGCATTAGTAATATTGTTCATTGTTGATTAGTGGCAGTTGTTCTGATTATCCAGTATTTTGGATGAGTTCCTGATCACTGAGGGCTCTACCTATCAACTGGTCTCTCCACAGATTGTGAATGAGCTGCAATCTAGATACAGTTTTCTCCCAGCATTATGACAAACTTGTGTTGCCATTGTGCTCTGGTCAATTTTACTAAAAAAAATTCAATGAGTATAATAGTAAATAAGCCTAATAAATAATTTGAATACACAATTAATATAATTCACAATGTGCTGCAAATTTTGAGACATTATTCTGAAGTATTAGTTGAGTAGCAAATAGGTACAACATTTGCAAGAGACACTATTACTAATTGATAGTACTAACTATCAATGTACTAACAGCAATGGGGCAATAACAATGGAATATATTGATACAAATAATTAGCCACACACTGAGCAAACCATAACATGTTACATAAGGAATAAAATGAATTGCTTTGACAATGAATGGTCTAGAAACACAACAAATATGATTACTAACTTTAAAGTCCTTTGTAATAATAGAAATACTTAGAACTTCAATAAAATTAAAAAAACAGCATCATAACATGGGTAAAGTCATATAATTATTATGTGATCAAAATATTATATTGATGCAATGGTAGGTTCAAGAATGAAAAATTAATGAGTATATACTGAAGAGGTCTAAATTGGATTTAGGGTGGTCAAGGGACCACCAAACCCCAGAGAGTAGTTGCAACATATTCTTCCCATTTCAAAGAGTATAATGTAATTCTGCTGCCGCAAAGTAATTCAATCCATAGCTAAAGTACTTAGATGTGCAGAGTGGAAGCCAATAACTCGTTCTTATGATAGTATTGATCTTGATTACAAAAAACGCCTCGCATTTTTTCTTTAAATTAATCTGGTTACTGTTAACATTGTTCTGTACATTACTGCCACAGTTATATTGAAAGTTTTGAAGCTAAATGTTATTATCATGCTACTTGTGCAGTCATAAAAAATAAATATTTGTTAACAACAAATTCAAAAACTACTTCATAAAGCACATCATACAGATATTAATTAATATAGAAATGCTGCAGTTGATATTCCAGTATCCTACAGAGCCTCAAGATGTGTAATATTGAAATTGAAATAATTCAGGGAAGCGAGCGAGACATTTACAGGGGTAACACAATCGAAAATCGGGGATGTTTATTGGCGAGCGAGCGAAGCGAGCGAGCAACTCTAAGATGTAGTCTATGGAAATCCTGAATACGTCGTCGTTTAAACGCGCGCGCGCATACGTGGTCGTTTAAACTGAACACGTGGTCGTTTAAACGCGCGCGTGCATTCCAGAACTTCGCTGGCTCGCCCAACCAATGCTACACGAGCATGCTTAGCATGTGGACACTTCAGAGTATCCCCCATCCCCATTTCCCCCTTTACACGTTTCCCCCCTTTACATGTTTCCCCTTTACACGGTTCCCCCTTTACGTGTTTCCCCTTTACACGTTTCCCCCCTTTTCCCCTTTTCTGTACTTTACACATTATTTTGTTATCATTGTTACTTTATCATGAGGAGTACCATTCTTTACCCTTTACCAATCATCATTTCCCCCTTTACATGTCATTACATATTCTACTACTAATCATGAGATGTGAATTCAGATTTGGCAACCTGCAGGAAGAAAACCAATGCAAATTCAAATCAAACGACCCCAATGCAATTGAAAGTGTCAACATTTCCCCAGAACTTCGCTCGCTCGCCCAACCAATGCTACACGAGCATTTTCTAGTTTATTTATTTGTATATATGTTTGGACGTACGTATGTCATTTTGTACTTTGACCCTCGCGTTTATGTGTTAGTTATGTGTTCGACTCCGTCCCAAATTGCACTAAACAGAATCCTCTGGTTTATCGATCAGTACCCATATCACCCTAGAAATTGAATTGTTTACCGTTTTGAATTCTTTTGCGGGTGCAGTTAAAACTTGAAAACTTAAGGGACTTCCATTTCTATTCGAGTTAGTGGCGGTGGTAAGTCAATGCGCTCTCTTTGTCATGGTTATAAGCCGTGCGCAACAGTATTTACTTGAAAATACATTGTCCACTAGACTACTGCGAAGGTAAGTCTGTGTAGGTGCATGTCCAGTTGTGTCAAAGCATTGTGTGTTACAACCACTACTTAGCTAAAGAATATCACCACAAAGAAAACTTTTAAATAACGTGTATTGTTTTGTTGTTGTTTTTTTCCTTCAATTCAAGCAGTTGCAGAGAGTTGTTACTATGGAGCTGAAATTCCTTTACCCTGTATGCTAAATTAAAAAAACTGGACCTTATTTTCAGTAGCTTCAGTGTTAGAAGTCAAAATCATTCATATAAAAATAGTATAGTCTTTAGGCTCGCTCGCCATTTGTGCTCAAGCACATCACTAGTTAGGTCTAGAATTGTTTTTGTTCTTGCGTGGGCGTACGTGTGTACCCTTTCTCCTACGCGTTTGCGCGGGCCGGGTAGCCTTAGCAATGTTTTGTTTACCCGCCGTACGAAGTAGCGATGCCCAGGAGACAAAACGTTAGAAACGCTCGGTCAAGAGCTTTGAGGGCGTTAGAAACTCCTGAAGAAAAATTAGTAAGGAGAGCTATAAGAAATGAAAAAGACAGGGCAAGGAGGAGGAGAGATAAAAAGAAACAGAAACAGGTAGCAAAGTAAAGAAGAATCTGACAGTATTTTGTAGCCACACCCATGCATGGAATAGCTGCAATTACAGGGAACATGCATCGCTCGCTTCGCTATTTTGTGCTACTAGAGCACATCACTAGTATTTGCGAAGTTTAATGTGTTTTATATCTCAGTGACCATGTCAAAGATATGGTCTTGCAGCCAGGTTTGGTAATGGGAATTATTAGATATGTAAGTGAATAACTAGTCTCATGTAGTTTAATATTATTGTATTAAATGTTTAAATTTTAGGGTCCAATATCTGCTTCCATTTTTTCGTGTAGCTAAAGAATTCCTAAGGACAACAGATAAATATTGGATTGTATTTAACACACTAAGCCCCTTTGTAAATATGTTACAAGATCAGTAATGCAGTTAAGTGCAACATTACTAGCAGAAAAAACTATGCAGTGAAATGTGACTAATATTTTACTGTGAGATTTGTTAAACAGGGAGCCTTACACTGTGCCAATGCTTTGATATCAGATAGTATCTACAGCAGCTTATTGTAAAGTTATAAGCTTAGTATAAGCTAGATGATGCTTGACTTTCTAATAAGCTAGCTTAAGTATCATATATATACATACATATTTACATACATTATTTATAATAATTATAGTATATATATAAGATTCTGTCACTTTAGATCTACTCGGAACTCATTAACTGGGAAGTCATGACATTTATAGTTTGTTGATAAAATTTGATGATATTTTTTCTCTCTCTTGTCGCCAAAATAGGACAAACCTCATAATAATGACTGTAAATAAACATATTTAATCTTGTCTAAATTTTAACTAAGAAATAGTCACTCACCTTAGCAAAATGGCTTTTGTTTCTGCTTCCTTTTCATTCATTTGAAATTGTTTTTATATCATAATGGACAAATAATCCATCAAAACGTTTAACGTTTCATTAAAGCAGATTACTTACGCAGAGTAAGGAAGCCAGAGCGAGCCATTGAATTCAAGATATCTATAAAGATTCCAAGGACGGTGATTTTTCTCATTTTAATCTAATGATGAGGGTAAATTCCCCACTTTTCCATTCATTGAACATGCAAGACTTCACTGGATTAGTGGTATAGCAATCGTCTTTTGAACTGCATCTTTTACAACTTATTTTGTGTCACTTGTCGTTTAATGCTTCTGATAAATGTCCTCCCTCATTGATGATATTGCTATCTACAATTAATGACTTGATTGTTCATCAATTTTTATGACTTTAATCTATATGCTTTCTTAAAAGAAAACAATTATTTTTAAAACCAAGAGATTATTTCCTTAAATTTTGAAACTCACCGATGATCAAAAATGGCTATCTGGAATAATTTCAATCTTATCAGTTCTTTAAACGTAGGAAGACACCGAAAATTTGAATTTATCTCAAGCAACAAACCATAAACCTATACCCAGTGAAAGAAAAAAAAGTCCTTTTAAGTGTTGAGCCGTATGACATCATCTACTACAATTGGTACACTACTAGCTTCAGCTAAGCCTGCAAGTACTGCACCTGAGCAAGGGGGAATAACCCAAATTTATTTAGTGGTGGACGTAAATTTTATCAAATCATCCAGATGGAATGAAAGAAAGTATTTGAATGAACGTCTGGAAAAGAAGTGTTCAATGCCTTAGTAACCCGTCCCAGTAACTTTTTGGGATTACAAACGTTTCGCAGGAATTATCTCACAATTTGGAGCCCAATTTCCAAGTACAACTTTCTTAATGATGTAGTATCAGAAAAAGTGAAGTCAAGCCAAAAAAGCCTTGTTTTTAGGAGAAAAATACAGAACCGCGTGCATGTTTAAGGAGCATTCTTCCCATCCATACATACATATATATATACTAGTGATGCACTTGAGCATAGAGGGCGAGCAAGCCTGTGCACAAAGCAAACACTTCAAAATAATCTATCAGTTTCTTTCTAAAAGTATAAGTATGAAGCTGTTGTGACCATTATATACTTTAGCTAACAAATACTACTTTCTTACCTCAATTACCCGAGTACTGGTATTTACACAGTCCACACTTCCGCTTTGTCCAGTCCACTCTCTCTTTACCCTATCCATACTCTCCCTTTACAGTCCATACTCTCCCTTTACACAGTCCATACTCTCCCTTTACACAGTCCATACTCTCCCTTTACACAGTCCATACACTCCCTTTACTACACAGTTCATACTCTCCCTTTACACAGTCCATACTCTCCCTTTACACAGTCCATACTCTCCCTTTACACAGTCCATACACTCCCTTTACACAGTTCATACTCTCCCTTTACACAGTCCATACACTCCCTTTACACAGTCCATACACTCCCTTTACACAGTCCATACACTCCCTTTACACAGTCCATACACTCCCTTTACACAGTCCATACTCTCCCTTTACACAGTCCATACTCTCCCTTTACACAGTTCATACTCTCCCTTTACACAGTCCATACACTCCCTTTACACAGTCCATACTCTCCCTTTACACAGTCCATACTCTCACTTCACAGTCCATAGTCTCCCTTTACACAGTCCATACTCTCCCTTTACAGTCCATACTATCCCTTACAGTCCAGGAGTGTTATTTGAGGATTCACTGTGACTTGAAACTGGTCCATAGAGGTATGGCTCCAATTCCCCACCAGAGTTCACGCTTTCTTGACTAGTATCAGTAGCAGAATATATAATAGGCTAAAGATACAAGCAGTATCTGGGGTACTGGCTTCAATGATAGACTGATAGTGCTAGTGTGCTGGCCATATCAGGTCATGAACTACTTGAAAATTGTACGTTTCTTTTAATAGGAAGACAACTCTAACCAGGATAGCCGTTCTCAACATGACATCATTCAAACCATACCCAATTAAGGAAATAAGCTTTCATGAAGTAGAAAACAAATAAATAGGGCAAACTTTTCTACACTTTCAACAAGAAAAACAAAAACAAAAAAGCAAAACAACAGCAAACAAACAACAACAACAACAACAAAACAAACAAACAAACAAACAAACAACAACAACAAAAACAACCAAACCACCCCAGTCTCCAATTTTGATTGAAACAGCTATATATGCTTTTCAGCTATCATTTTTTTTTATACTGAGTGGCCAGAACAATTTATTGCCAATTTCCTTTATCTGGTAAGAGTTGTTGCACGGAGGTGGGCGGAGCTTCCTGTCCGCCATATTGGTTGGCAACCTTCAAATTAGTTGGTAATGGTGGTTTCTTGCAGTGTTATTGGGTGCTCTAATCGCGCTTGTGATTAAAGAACCAGGGTAGTGAAATAGAGCTATAAGAAAATATTAATGCTATGTAGCTACCGGCATAATGTGTGTATTACTCACAACAACTAAGGTACGATCATGGTCTGGCCGTACCGAGCGGAGCGGTTGGGTAAAGGGTTTGGCACGCGAGAATAGGTACGATCAGTGATTGTCAAGAGTAAAACGAAAAAATTGGCGTCCTTCTGAGTATGATAGGGTATGCTCAGACGATTTTGTGTCAGGTATGCTTACAAGGAGTCAAATACATCTCCTCTTGAACTCAGATATATAATTTATTAAACAGGAAAGCTTTCCTCTTGCTATCAACAAATAAAAGTTTTCGTTTTGAAGATATTGCATATAGGTTTGAAGTCAACAAAGGAACTGTTTCCAGGCATTTTCATTCCACTCTAGAAGTATTACATGTAAAAACTAAGCCACTTATTGTGTGGCCAGACCGTGAAGTTTTGCGATTGACTATGCCTACTCCATTTAGAAAATTTTTTAAACAGTGTGCAGTAGTCAACGATTGTATGGAAGTAGTTGTTGAGCGTCGTTCAGATTTATTAGCCAGAGCGCAGGTGTGGAGCAATTATAAGCACCACTCTACATACAATTTCTTATTGGAATTGCACCACAGGGAACCATATCGTATGTTTCTCGATGTGCTGGTGGTAGGATGTCTGATAAAGACATTGTTGAAAGCTCCACTCTTGTAAATTTTCTTTTACCGGACAAGTCTATTTTGAGTAAAAATAACAATGCCAAGTATTTATTTGAATTTTGTTAAATTACAGGTGATGTTATACTGGCTGATTGGGGGTTCGCTTGCCAAAAACATGTTGGAATGTTTATGGCTGAAATAAAGATGCCCCCATTCACTAAAGGAAAAAAACAATTGGAAAAAAAGGATGTTGACTGGAGTCATGAACTATCAATAGTACGTATTCATGTGGAGTGAGTAATAGGTTTATTAAAGCAAAAATACACCATTCTTCAGTCAATTTTTCCTGTTCATTTTTGTGACAGTGGTGACACTTTATCTGTAATTGATAAAGTTGTTCATGTATGTTGTGCACTAGTTAATCTCAGTCCTTCAGTTATACCTCAAGACAGTAATGATTATTTGTTGTTGGTTTTTCAATGTCACTATGTGCAATATAAGAACTTTACATGGGATTTAGGTAGCTTGCGATAACTTGGACATTCCATGATCCTTTGGGAATCTCCCTTATTCTTAAACAATCACAATGAAACCACTTAACTGTGCAATTGTTATGGTCACAAAAAATCATTTGTCTATAACTTGGCATATTGCAGTATCACCAATTCAGTCTTCTTCATCCACTTCAAGTTTAGCACTAAGATCAGACACTTCAACAACATTTTCTGAATTGGAGATAGGTTGCCTGGATTACCATTTTCCAATACTTTCTGGAAGAATTCCTTATATAAAAAAAATGTATTAGTTCAACATCAAAAAATTCATTATTTACTTTCAGGATTTTTCTCCCATGTGGAATTTTCAAGGCAGTAAGGATCACTAGTAAGGCCAACTTTATTTAAATTCTCTGCCTAGACTGCGCACTGAGTTGCAACACGTACTCGGATCTCTTGACAGAAGCCATCTCGGAACAACCACGAGGTGGTTTTGCCAACCAATATGGCGGATCAGAAGCTCCGCCCATCGTCGTGCAACAGCTCTATTTCCCCTTGGCTGGTGAGGGGGCGGTTCCTACGCATTACCTATATTACTTGATTGGATTAGTTTTGATGTTAGTTGCAATATTCATAAACGGTGAAAATGTTGATTGTGAGTGTGTTACTTGTAGTTAAGATTGCCATGATTAATACTGGATTCTCTCTTAGAATGTTGCCAGTTTTACGTAAGTCTAAAGGATGCTTGACCGTTAACGAAATTGAAGGGTTCAAGGAACAAATGCGACGAGAGCTGTTTGGAATAGTACGGGTTCCAGATTGCGGAGAAGGCTTTTGGAAACCTGTAATCACTCTTAACATGAGCAACGTTCAAGAAACTTGCCCAATAGGGTGGTCTACTAAAGTGTCAAATCCTAGATCATGTGTACAAAACCATACTCCAGGCTGTAGTCTCGCCGCACTACCTGCGGGAACCACCTACCGGAGAGTTTGTGGACGCGCATTGGGCTATGCATATAATACTCTTGATGCTTTTGCGAATTACAGCACTGCGAGGAGAGATTTCAACTACGCTGACGGAATTAATCTCTTCATAAATACACGCACACCCCTACATGTTTGGACTTTTGCCGTTGACGAACTACGTTCTGAGCGGCGACCTCGTTGTCCCTGCAGCAACCGCACCTGGTCGAACTACAATTTCCCTGATTAAGTGGGTCCTAACTACTTCTGTGATACTAATAGTGTTAATAATACTCTAGTATGGGACGGGAGAAGATGCCAAGCTGCTGTAGCGTGCTGCGATTATAACAGCCCACCTTGGTTCAAAAGATCTTTCAATTCCACTTTGAGTAGTGACTTTTTGGTTCGTATTTGCACCGATGAAGCAAGCAGTAATGAATTTGTCAGTATCATAGAACTTGAGATCTATGTTCAGTAAATAACAAAGTTATGCCATGGAGTGAGTGAATTGTTGCAACAATTGTTTGTTTAATTGTTTAATATGTATTGATTTTATTTGCATATTAGAGGTCTAGAAAACAACAATTTCATAGAGTTAGACAAAGGAAAATGTATTGCAATTGTTTGTAGTGATTGAATTTGTTAATAAAACATCAAATGGCAAACAAACAACAACAACAAAAAAAGAAAATATATTACCAAAAAATCCTTTATAAGTTTTGTAGTTTATTTATTCTTATCTTATTTGCTGTGATAAAAAGGGGACTAGTTTGAAATAGAAAACAATGTTTACTGTACGCTTGGCTATCCATTGCAAATAGTAAATATTTCCTCAATATTAATGACAACAGAACCTAATGCAATTCTGTTGTCACACTGGGCAGCACAAGGTCGCCGTTTGTAGAAAGCGCTATGGAGTTTTCTAAAAATCTTCGATATTAGCTCAATTTCGACCACTCAAGTTCGACAGCGACCGTGAGATCAGGTAGATAGTAGAAATATTAATAGACACGTGTGGTGCGGCCGTGGCCGCAGGTTCAAACCAGTTCCGCCATAGTATAGTTTTTGGTTGGAAGATAGTTTTTTCGCTATTAACCGATTACCAGCCAAATAGGCAATTCTGCCAGTGTTACGTAAATGTAGGCCCACTAATAATAGGGCCCCAGGCCCATTCTACCAGTAAATTAGGTCCCAAGGGCCCGTTTAGGACCCATTCTATCAGTAATTTGGGTCTCCCAGCGTTAATATGGGTCTCCCCTTAGATGAACTTGACTTACACAGCAAGAACTAGTGTGGGGACACCTTGCAGTATTCTAGCGCAGAAAAGCGTCTGGCTAAAGAAGTTTGTATGAATTAAACTACAATAAATTAATTTCAGTCTAATTCAATACTTTGAATTAAGTGTAGTTAAAATGGCCTGACAGCTATGTTTTCATAGTTACTAGGAATTTATTAATTCACTTGTGATTTATAGGAGTTAACAAAGGCATAAAGTGTATGTAATGTTTAGCAGTTATCTTGAAGAACTTTTGTGCTACTTTGAACCAAGTGTAGCAAATAGCTAGCAGCCAATACCATAGATAGGGATCATAATAATTATGTTTGCAAGTGCTTAAAGATTTACATCAAATTGTTAGCTATTATTTTTTATAATTTTAAAATTGCAGCATAGTTATACCAGGAAATGATAAAAGTTAATTATTTTGATGAACCTGACTTGCAGAAATCGTGCAGATTTGTGGTTGATACGTTGACTTTCATTTCGAGCAAAAACTAAGAGTCCCTATGAAGGAAAAGTTTGATAAGGCTGAATCAATTTGGAAAGGGGAGGTGACCTTAATGGGGCCTATAATACAGTTAATTTGGGTCCAGGGGGATTTAAAACTATGTGGGGTGGGCCTAAAATTTTATGACACAGGTTCAGGGAGAAGTACAGGGAGAAGTGAGCATAGCTGTGTGACAGTAGGGATGGACACCAATGATGATGATGCTGGTGCTCACATCAGTTATGTTGACTCAAAGGGGACTAGTTTGAAATAAAAACATACATGTAGCTTTCTATTGCAAACAGGAAACATTTCCTCAATATTAATGACAACAGACCTAATGTAATTCTATCTGGTGTCACACTGGGCAGCATAAGCTCGCCCATTGGAGATAGATTGAAAAAGAAATAAATGAAATATGACAATAGATAGTAATAAGTGAGCCCAAAAAATACACTTAAAATACTCTATTCAAGGCAACCCCTTCAAGGCATGGGTGGGAAGGCATTACAATTTTGGCCTGAAAAATTCTTGCTGAGATTGGCTGAAATGCTCTTGACTAACATCATGGCCTGTCTCCCTTCTCACATGACCTTAGCCATGCCTATTGCCTTCTAATTAACCATTATTTTAAAGTCTCTGCCTGGCGTTAAAATGAAACTTTACAATAATGGACACTTGAGGAATAACCAGATTTGTCCATTATACAGAGGTGTATTTGATATAAAGGTTATTATTAGGTTTGGTAAGTCCCATCAGTGCTTTTACTATTGTCCATTACAGAGAGATGTCTAGTATTATATGGAAAGTCTATTAAGAGAAGTTTCACTGTAATTCCACCTAACTTTCAGTCTCTGGCCCGATCCAAATGGTGGGCCATGGGACAGGAAGATCTCAGGCTGCAACTTGACCATTAACCATTGCCATACAACCACCACTGCAGGCAAAATATCTGAACAGATAGGTCGCTACATATACAAATAAATACTGTGTTACAGAAACATTTAACATAGCATTGCAGGACACAATGCCAACTGTTGTCATGATATACTCTAATTATGCCAAGCTTTTCCAGTAGCCTAAAGTTTTGATAATTTATTCCTCCTCCATTCCTTGAACAGCAGCAGTCATGGACACTTTTGTCTGGATTCTCTGTCTTGCATATTTAGCGACCTGAATTCGGCACATTTTAAGAGGCAGGCAGGGATTGGTATTAGGCAAACTCTGGTGGCAAGTCTACCAAGCCCAACAAACACCCCCACATCCTCCATGCCTGGTGAGTGGATTGGTTAAACTGGAGTTACTGTTATAGGTTCACCAGCTTTCAGAACACCAAAAAAAAAAAAAAAAAAAAGCCAAGCAGCCAGAGCATTACAATAACATAGTCCAAACTACGTTGATTTGGTGCAGCAAATGTAACATAATTCATGAGGTGTTCCAACCTGAGACCCCCTCTCTCCTTTAGTTAAGTGCTAGACACCACTGATACTTCCATTAATGATTTCTTGGGTGCCTCAACCCCTCACTTGCCATTTGAGAAACAAACACACAGTACTTCCTCCTTGTCAGGCACAGTTTAGAGACCAGCTGAGTAAAATAAATCTGCTAATCAAAGCCATTAGCTTTGTTAGTTGAAAGACCCAACCCCTAGAGAGCAATTTAACAAGGCAATCTAGTCGACCTTTGTCTAGTCTGCTACCCCTAGAAACTAGGCACTGTGGTAAACTGTCAACTAACAACATTATTGAGGACTCTCGAACTATGTGATAGCATAATACAAAAACAACAGTACAAGCTTTAAAAAAATAAAAGGCAAGGAAGCCGTTGTTCAGCTAACAATGACTTGATAAAAGGCTCAATACAATTATATAGGATTATAATTTTCGTACTCCAAGTAAATACACAAGATACCACTTAATTGAAAGTGTACTTCTACATAATCAGAATGCTATGGACCACAACAGGCATTACTGCAGTTTGCCTCAATTTTAAGTACAGTATTGTAGTCTTAACCAGAACTTAATACAGTCTGTAATTTGTGTCATTAAGCATCTAATGTTGTTTCATATCAAACAGTTCACCCATTCCCTTAGCACTGACTTCACACATTATTACAATAGCTACCACCTGGAGCACAGCATGGAATTAATTACATCTATCTTGTACATTTCTACATTATAAGGAGAGATTGAACCCCTAAAATTTAAGTTTAAAAAAAATATTGAAACAGTTATTCATTTGTCATCACATGACTCACTGTACTCTCTGATTATGTCATCTGCAAGTATAAGAATCCATATTCAGGCAACAATTACTACAATAGTAACTAGCAGGCTAGTTACAAACTTCACAATTTATTACTATTATTATAATAAATTTAACTAGTCATACTGAGCGGTGCTGTATGCATACAAAAACCAATAAATGTACAACATTGAAGATTTTACTTAGTCTAAGAATTCAGGTGATTATAAGTTAATAGCAGTAAACACACTGGAGACTCTTCAACCAACTTTTCTGTGCACCAGCACAATGGCAGAGAGAAACTAAAATGTGCCTGACTCATATTGTATTAGCCTCGCCATATATCTATAATTAAGCCACAATTGCAAAATAATTATGATAATGTGATGCTTATCAGTACTAATCACACACACACACACACACATACACACACACACACACACACACATACACACACACACACATTAAATTAAGCCTTGTAGACGACAAAGCAATTTGAGTACTTCCATGGTAAATAAGTCATAGGGGTAGTGTTCTACCAACACCATAATGGCTTTCTCCTTTTTTTTTGTCTATCCCTTCTGCTTCTAAGCCTCTCTATCCTTCTATAGTGATTGTGAAATTCTTAAACTTTGTTACCTTCTCTGTCAGTACTACTTCCGCCTTTTTTTTAACTTTCGCGCCTTTCCTCGCCTATTCCACCCAATTTTTAGTTACAATGATTCTCCGCTTTGCCTGTTCTTCCGTGCTTTAGCCTTTCCTTTTTAAGAGCACCCCGCATTCTCGCCGATTCCATCCACTTTATTGTGAAAATTAATGGTTATCACTAAATTATTGTCGGACTGGTCAAGACACTAGTCTTGCGGAACCAGAGCCACCTATTGGGGAAGTGTGGACATAGCCATACCAAATTTGTTCTAGAGGAATGTAGAAGTGGTGAGTGCCCCACCTCCCACTTACAGGGGTAACACAATTGAAAATCGGGGATGTTTGTTTATTTGTATATATGTTTGGACGTACGTATGTCATTTTGTACTTTGACCCTAGCGTTTTTGTGTTAGTAGTGTGGTCGACCCCGTCCCAAATTGCACTAAACAGAATCCTCTGGTTTATCGATCAGTACCCGTATCACCCTAGAAATTGAATTGTTTACCTTTTTGAATTATTTTACTGGTGCAGTTAAAACATGAAAACTTACAGGACTTCCATTTCTATTCGAGTTGGTGGTGGTGGTAAGTCAATGCGCTCTTTGTCATGGTTATAAGCCGTGCGCAACAGTATTTACTTGAAAATACATTGTCCACTATACTACTGCGAAGGTAAGTCTGTGTAACACAGGTGCATGTCCAGTTGTGTCAAAGTATTGTGTGTTACAACCACTACTTAGCTAAAGAATATCACAAAGAAAATTTTTGTATTGTTTTGTTGTTGTTTTTTTTCCTTCAATTCAAGCAGTTGCAGAGAGTTGTTACTATGGCACTGAAATCCTTTTACCGTGTATGCTAAATTTAAAAACTGGACCTTATTTTCAGTAGCTTCAGTGTTAGAAGTCAAAATCATTCGTATCAAAATAGTAGTATAGTCTTTAGGCTCGCTCGCCATTTGTGCTCAAGCACATCACTAGTAGCTGAATCATTTTTCGTTAGAAAAAAGTGTTCATAGCAGTGGAAAACTGAAATCTGATTGGTCACGGCGATCTCTTCGCGACCTTGCCGCACTTTTACCCGCTAGGCAATGTCGCAGCGAAATTCCAGGGAAATGCTATTTAGCAGAGGTAAAAAAAGTATGAATAATAGCAGAACCTGGATGAAAATGTTTCTACAACATTATAGTTTTCTTAGCTGCAGAAATGAACTGTTATCTTTGGCTATAGTATTAACATATTATGATAGCAAGGAAAACTCATGCGGCGAGAAATTTCACTCAGCTTCGTCTCGTGAAAAATTTCTCGCTGCACTCGTGCTATTAGTCCAGAATACAAAACTTTTCGGTGCTATTATATCTCCATATTTATTTGTGTTTATGTATATATAATATAATATATATCTATAATATATATTATATTACATATAATATCAAGTTACAGGTTGCAATTGTAGGTTTAAGTATTTTAACGTGTTTTTATAGTTAACCATAGAGAGATTGCTATGAGACTGCTTTCCTTTCATCCAAAAACTTTCTGTAAAACAAGAATAAATGTTTTGAACTGAACTGAAGAAGCATGTCTACTCATGCAAGACATTAGTTAACCGATTAATCGCGGAGGACCCGAAAACGCGTAAAAAAAGGGCCTACTCTTTTCAGACCAAGTAGCTGCATCGGGAGTCAAGACAGTCATTTCACTTGGTAGTGGACGATTCTGGATAGTTGTACACTGTAAAAATCATAGCGTGAAAACCTACCACATTCACACCAAACTGGTGGTGTGAATGCCCACCACCTATGCATAGTGTGTCCTTCACACTTTCTTCCTAGTGTGAATGCACACTTAGTGTGAAATTCACACTCAATGGAATAGCATGGACCCTTTACCGAACATTAATTATATTCATGTGCAGGCAAAAACCAGTGTTATTATCATTGTAATCTACCTTGTAAATGTTTTGTACACTTGTGTGCTAGATAAGAGAGTTGACTAAGATGTTAGTCGTCTGATTAATAAGATCTGGGACTACAGTCGAACCTCCCTACAACGGGACTCCGAGAAGCGGTCAGACTCTCAACAACGGTCAGACAGTTGGGAACGGAGTATTTTTCTGCATGTATGTAATGGATTTTTTGACTCCAAGTAACGGTTGACTCTCTACTCCGGACAACGGCCAAGTTGTGTGCCCCAAAATGTAATGTCTTGTACAAAATTTAATTCTTGGGACGGCCAGTTAGCCACACCCAACTTATTGATGCCTCCATCTTGCCTAGCCTTTCAATTTTAGCTTGCCACGCTATTAATCAATTTAATAAAAGACATAAAACTAAATGAATGCTAATACTAATTTTTACATTCATTACAGATGTCCCTCTATTAACTAGTTCTCTCATTCGGCAGACATAAACAGGTGGGCCCAACACACGGTAGATACAGGGCACTTCCAGTCCATAACCGGCGCCTTTGTTCACTCTCTCTCCTTGGACCACAGCGTGTGCTATCTACTGGATCCACGTCAACATGCGAATCAGAGGAAACTTGAATTGAATTCTGGACATTGAGTGAAAAAGAGGAGCCCTGGACTGATCCACAGACAGATCCATTTAAAAGAAGCTTGTTGCTTTTACCTTTAATGTCCTTTGGGTTTGCCCCAGAGGAAATCAAAGACTTTCTCTCCTTTAAGAGAATACTCTCAGAGTTTCTCTTTGAAGGGGTCATATAAGGTTTTATATACACCTTTGATTTGGTCAATTTACTTCGGTTGGATAGGATTACAGCAGACACTTCAGTTGTTCTCAACAACTTCACAAGTAGAGGTCGAGGCCTTACATGAGAGGGGCTATATTTACCCATTCTCGTGCAATCTCTAACAGAAAGCTTAGAGATATCAGGCATGAGTGAAGATAATACTGATATCGCTTGCTTTTGATCACTGTCTAACCTAACCTGATGTGAAGTGCCTTGAAGACATTCATCAATATCGTATATCACTAAGCTAAACTTACGTTCCCATATATTTACAAATTCTGCGCATCTTCATATGCACATACAGTTTCTCTTCTCTTTACTGTCATTATGGAATCTCATTCCATTCCAGCTGACTGGAAGGTACACAAATTATTTCCTCTCCACAAGAAAGGAAGTGTATCTGAAGTTAGCAACTACACAGGCCTATTTCTCTCCTAAACATTCTTCATAAAGTACTAGAATTAATAGTCTACTCTAAGATAATAGATTTTATATATCCAAAAATTTCAAAGACACAATTTGGTTTTATCAGAAATAGATCCACTCTTCAACAACTTCTTCTATCATAGCTATACTTTAGTTTTCAATTCTGTGGAGTCAAAGCGACACACAGAAATTGTGTTTCTTGATTTTGCCAAAGCCTTTGATTCAGTCCCCCACAATGAACTTCTGTAAAAACTTTGGCTAACTAGCATTACTGGTCCTCTTTGGTTACTTTTCAAAGATTACTAAATAGAAAGCATTTTGTTAAGGTTGAAGGGTGTAAATCTGACTTACTTCCTGTCAAATCAGGTTTACCTCAAGGTAGTGTACTTGGACCTCATACCGTCTCTCTGCTCTTTTTCGTCTGTGTTTTTATTTGCTGATGATGCCAAACTTATTGCCTCTCTAAACTCTGCAAGTGAGAATTTAGCTCTTCAAAAGGATCTTGACATTTTATTGTCATGGTGTCAATCTTGAAAACTTTCTTTAAATACTTCTAAATGTTCATTCATGAACGTCTCCCTATCATCATCTACTAACAACAATTACACCACCTTGCACATCACCCATTAAAAGAAGTCCCTTTATCTATCACTTGTAATATTTCAGCTGACCTACTGTTCCCAGCTATGGTTTCCCAACAAAATACAAGATATTATCTTATTGGAAAGAGTTCAACGGCGTGCAACTAAATACATTTTAATATTTCTTACAAATTAAGACTTATTCATCTCAATAATATTTTACCACTAATGTACTACCTACAATTACTAGACCTATTATTTTTTGTTAAATGTCTAAGAATCCGTCTGATTCATTTAATGTATTTAATCACGTCACTTTTCATTCTGGGTCCACAAGATCTTCATCTAATCCAAAAAACTCCGAAATAAGGTCAAACTCTCTACAAAGGCCAAAGGGTTCGTCCCCATGCATAGCTGTTGTTCGGAGGTTCGACTGTATACCAATTTCTTTTTGGAAAAAAATGTTGATACGTAATACTAGAATCAATGTATAAAATAATTCATTAATGTAAGTATGAGTTCATAGTGATTATGGTGAGAATTCACACTAAATTTGGTGTGTACTTCACACCCAAACGATGAGATGAGCGCATCACACCATATTTTGGTGTAATTATTGTTACAAGTGATTCACGCTTAATTTGGTGTGAAATACACACCTTTTGGTTTACAGTGTAAGTTTATAAAATGTATAGGCTACCATAAGAAATTGTTAAGTAAAACCTGTTGCAATTATAAGAATTATTATCTATTATGATAAACAATGTTAACATATCTAAACATAATATTAGTACAGAATAATTATATATACTATTAGAATAAATATATTGTGACTCTAACTATAACTGTTAATCAAATGGCAAGTCGGAAGCTTTCTGCAACTGAGGTACTGGCTCTTTTACACCCTCATGATGAGGACATCTTTGACGACTTTCACGAACCAGCACAGGAAAAAAGTGATGAAGAGTTTGATGAAAGCGAAGATGACTTCAGTGACCTAGGGAGGGATGACAGTGGCCCGGAAAATTATGTGGATGATGATGAAGAAATTGTCGAGGACTGGTACAGGACAGAACGAACTCTCTGGAAGTTGTGAAGTCCTGATTTTCAACCAGGTACATCAGAGCAATATACTATGAAAAACTTTATCAAAACATATAATCACAGGTGAGATTGGTATAAGCTCTGCAGCACCAAATTCTGATTACATTGAGCTAGCTTTTCCAATACCAACGTCCACCTCCCTGTCTCCCACAGCAACAATCAATCTAAGGTAGTTAAAAAAAAAACGCCAGACTGGAATTGAACTTAGTATCCCTTAGCAAATTTCACAAAACTCAGTAGGCCACAGCAAAATTTCTGCTAATCTGTGGGAGTAGTGTCAATACAGTATCAAAATATTCATTGCAGTATTAAATTATTCACAAATGGAGTAGATCATACTTCTCTCAGCGTATTTTCACATCATATACTCTAAAAAGAATAATGCATTTCAATTTTTCTAATTACTGTAGGGGTGGATCTAGAATTTTTTTAAAGACAGGGCTCTATTTAAGAACAGGTGAAATAGCTAGCTATAGCTAGTCATGGAAAATGTTGGCTATATTGTATTTCCTACAAGATCATATTCTAATAAAGCCTAGTAAACTAAAATACTGGTAAATTAAGTTGTCATTTTAGTTCACTCTAACAGTTGCAAGTTTCAAAAAAGCTCGAGCTAAGGAAAGCGCTGCATTAATTACAGCGGTTGGTATTCTGCGGTGGTTTATTAGGAGCGCACGCGATGGAGGAGGAATGAGCCTGATGGTTGACATCTCTGTGGTTGAGAAGTATTTTAAATTGCCTCTAAATGACTCCACCATCAATGTCAAATTGAAAATTCACGTTTATGATAGAAAATTAGTACAACCTCATAGTAAAGAAATACTATATAGAAATTATTTTCCTGTTAGCCAATTAACTGGATCATTTTCATTCTGTCGTATCTGTGGCTATTTAAATTGTCCAAAAGTTATTTTTTAGTTTAAGATTCATCATCACAATCACCTGCAAAGCATTTAATGTTGCTATAGCTCAATAATTTGGCAGTCTTGAATTGATAGTTGTGTTAATATGGCCAATCTGTATGCCACAGGTCTATGAATTCAAAATTGTTGAAACTTATGAAATGACCTTTTAAAGAGAAAGTGGGTAAGTATGCATCTGCAACAGCCATGTCGCAAAGGCAAAAGGGAGATGAAGAAATTATGAGATTTTGTTAATTTTAAAGCCTTTAGGGTAGATAAAATAAGACCACTTGAGGCTGTAGTTCACTCTGTCAGAAGTCATAAAATCCAGAAATACCACAAGAAATAAACTAGGGACATGTAGAGGTAAGGAAATTTCTGAATATAGAGTTCAGGTCAAGAGTGACATCCTCCACCACAAGAGCTACTCCAATTACCTCAGAAAAACCAGTATGTTTAAGCTTCACCTAAATAAGTGGGGAATTAACTCTATCTCCACCACATCAAAATGGAAAGAATATATCTATAAAGGTTGTAATTAAATAAGGGATTGTTCCCCTACATTTTGAAACTCATTGAAAATAAGGAATGGTTACCTTGAGTCATTTCAATCTTGTCTGCTCTTTTAATTGTGGAAGACACTGAAATTATATTCATCACAAACAACAAGCAGTAATTTTCTTCCTAGTGAAATAATTTTTTTTGTTTCATTATGAGTTTAGCTGAGTGACATCATCTACCACAAGTAGTACACCGCTAACCTCAGCTAAGGCTACAAGTTCAACTGCAACCTGAACAAGTGGGGAATGTCCCAAATTTATTTAGTGGTAAATCACCCATTTTGAATGAAATAAATTAGTAGCAATAATTATTATTATGCTATGAGGCAAGAGATCATTACTCCATCAGATTTTGTCTAACTAAAAAAAATAAAAAATAAAATTAATATAAATAAAGGATGTTGTAGTCATTACTAGGTTTTTCAATTTAGCTAATTGCATAACACTTATCAGCAACATCAGAAGCAACAAGATATAATGCTCCAGTAGAAGAAAAGGAAAATCACCACAAGTGCAACACCTATTAATCTTCATGAAGCCTGACAAGTTTAATTAGACCACCAGAATAACCTGGGTTTCACCCTTACTGCCAGAGAGAGAATTCACCTTTACAATTAAGTTTGAAATTTTATCCATTTACAGCCTTTGAGTCAGTTGTAGAGTAAAAAGAGCATCTATCAATAATATATAATTATGATGTATGTATATGCTCCTTAATTGCTCAAGCCACTTGCTTGAATACAATTTTCTGGGGACTGGTGGGAAGAAGGACGGAGTTGGGGTGGGCAGGGGGGGGGGTGGGGGGAGGGGGAAAGGTAATGAATGTGGTGTGCTGTTAGGTTCATCTTTAGTTATTTATTTATTTTACATCCTGTTTTGTACCATCACATGTCTATTACATTTTTGTCAATCTTGAAGAATACCTATTTGAGATAATCCAAATTTTATAATTTGTTCAGAATTTATTAATATAATTTAATTTTGTAGAATAGAACAACCTCCGGTATAAAACTGTAGCTGAAACAATTAAATACTAGATACAGAAAATATTCCTATTTTTATTGGGAATCAGGTATTTATATTTATGCCATCTGGCACAGGTAATTTATAAAAAAATTAATGTTAATGGGCTGCAAAAGAATTTGGCAAACTAATCCCAAAAATCCAAGTATAAATAAGTACACAAAAAAAAAATTATAAAATACATTTAATAAAAAGGTTTAGATTAGTTAACAAAGTCAAACTGTTCACTTATTATTATATGAAAGCAAGTAATACATTTTGATCACGGTAGGTCGATCTTGAATAGAATCATGTTTTACCTGAGGAGATAAGCAAACAAAGTAAAAAATAACAGCATGTAGTGAAATGTTCAAAAAATATTACAATTACTTTTGTTGGAGAAGTGACTGTTGCAGTCTCCTTGCTATTGGACAAGATGTAATCTACTTGGCTTTAGGTATTCCTTATTTTAATGGTTATAAGATTAATTTAAATAGGGTGCAATATTATTCAAATATATAATTTGCATATTGATATACACAAACAATGTTAACAATCGCAAAAAAATAAACTAGTTATAATGTGGTCTTCTAAATAGTTAGCTGTAGCAGTCCAAAACTAATGATCACTTGCACTAAGCAGAATTAGAAAAAAAAAACAAAAAAGAAAGAAAGAAAACAAATAAACATAGTGTTCAGTTCACTTCATTACGAAGCTTATCTCCCTGAAGTTGTAGATACTCACTCATTCCATCTAAGTTAGGTTCTCCATTAATACTTTGTTCACTTCTCTTAGAATATCTCTTAAACATAAAACTCATCACAAATATCAAAGTTGGAATGGCCATTGAGAGTATAATACTGCCAACATGAGTGGCAGACAAACCATGACTAGTGAGGTCCACAAAAATAATAGTGAAAAATACTGATGTTGCCAAGATACTCACAACTGTAAGTAAAACAGCAAGAGAATTACATACTTTGAGACATTTTCTTGAAGTTTCAGAATAGAAAACGTGTAAAACACTGGTTAAAGCTGCTATAACTATTACAATAGCACTAAGTAACAATGCACTGACAGCAATAGTTTGTGATGGAGAAACAGCTATATAACAAATTGATACAATAAAGCAATTAGCCACACGATGAGCCAACCATAGCATGTTACAATGAACTGCTCTGACAATGAATGGTCTAGAAATACAGAAAATGTGACTACTAACAATTATTTTTTTCCCAATGATAGAAATTGCACATATTTCTATGAATGTAAGTAAACATATAATAGGTACATTAACAATTGAATAATAACCATAGCTTATTGTAGAGAAGAAAAGATATAATTCAGTAATAAACACTGAAGTGTTAACAACAAACAAAACTGCAAAAACTGACCAAAACAGAATAATTTTCATATGTGGACTTAACAATGAATCAAAAATAATTGTGTTGCTAGTTGATGTTTTAATCATAAATAGACCACACAATAGTACAGAAACATGGACAAATACTATAAACTATAAATTGTAATTGTTTTAAGAGTGTAGGAAAAACCATTTTCAGATGACTTTTTGTTGTCATTATAATACAGGTAGCAGTGTTTGGCAAATGACCTGTCACTATCTAGTCTCGGACTAAATTTTGACTTGTTGGATGTTCTTGCATAATATTTCACCTAAACATACAGAAAAATGATAATGCACTGTTATGTTTCAATAATAACATGGCAATAATGTGTAATTCCAATCTTCAAATAGTATTTACTAAAGTTACCTAGTGGACAATGTATTCTGTATGAAAAAATTGCATCAAATTATAATGTATAGTATTTACTAACCCATGTGAAAAGTTGCTCAAGAGCATTGGTCAGGACCCACTCTGTTGGATTGTTTGGTAGGTATTCTATTATTAATTCTATTGGTTGTATACGTTGCGTATCACTTTCATATAGTGAGGCAATATTGTCAGTAGTCGTTGTGACAAAAATATTCAGAAGGGAGGAGAAACAAATATCAACAGATTCCAACCACAAAAAGTTTTGTTGAACATAATATTGTAAATACTGGTCATTAACATCAGTAGACAATACACTCACTACATCAGAATAATCATTTTTTCTTTTGTATGAATTGCAAAAAAAAGCGTTCCCATAATATGTGCCGTTAGAACAGTTTGATATATTTCTAACTGAAAATTTTACATTAAACTCAATGTATGAATTTTGTATCGCATTTGAAGGATAAATTTTTTTTTCTACCAAATACAAATTATTCTTGGTTAGAAGAGATTTTTCTAAAGCTTCGTAGACAGCCACTTCATTATCAACCTCTTCAATTTCTGCACATACTTGTTGAGGTGACAACAGCAGTGAAAGACTTGTAATAGTCCAATAAACATAGAATTTGGGATTCATTGTATCTTATCACATAAAATGGTAATTAACTTGAAATACTGCAAACAAAATACAAAATAGTATTAAATACTTAATATTATACTTACTAGTGGTGTGCTTGAGCATAAATGGCGAGCGTGCCTAAAACTACACTATTGTTAATAAACGATTGCTATTAACTTCTAACATTCAAGCTACTAAAAGAGTAAAGTTTTTAAATTACATATTACATGGTAAAGGCATTCAACGCCATAGTAACCACTCACTGCAACTGTTTGAATTGAAAAAACAACAACAAATCAACAAAAAACAAATTATGTTCTTGAAACTTTTTCTTTGTGTAGCGCACAATATTATCGCATAACTGAATATATACTTGAATTTTCAAGTAAATACTGTTGCGTAGGGCTTATGACTAATAGCTATCAACTTACCACCGCCACTAATTAGAAACGGAACTCCAGTAAGTTTTTGAGTTTAAACTGCACCCAAAAAAGAATTCAAAACAGTAAAAACAATTCAATTTCGAGGATTCTGTTTAGCGACTTCTGTTTAACGACGTTTGGGACGGGGTCGAACACTGAGCTAACTCGTAAATACGAAAATACAAAGTACAAAATGGCATACGTACATTGTTTTCAGATAATACATCAATAATTAATTCTTACATTACTTCCTTGAAATCTCTAATTTCTAACGGCACCTATTGCACATGCTAATCCTAATGACATAATTAATGAACTAAGTGGTTAGAAAAACATGGCCTAATCCAACTGTATGGGTATAATAAACATAAATAACATGAACTCTCAGTACTTTCATGAACATTGGCAAAGACATCCAAACATATATACATGTACAAACAAACAAACGTTGATTTTCAATTGTGCTATCCATGTAAGTGTCTGCTTGCTTTGCTGGGGAGCCAAATATATATATTGAGTCAATTGTGAAAAGTTTCCTTGCTCTAGTTGTCAACAAAATTAGTAGTGCCACCAGGCGTAATGTTCAGGAATGTTGTGTAAGTTTAAAATTATTTAAATAATGTAAATGATTACATTTACAAATTCCAATTAGTTGACAACACTTACCTCTTAGGCGAACAACATTACTTTTGGCAGATAATATTGTAACCAATAAAAATTTAGATATTGCAATGACACAAAATTCAAAGATAGTGAGTAGATGTCCCATAATAAACTGCGATTAATGTTTTTGTGGATGTCTGTATAATAACTCCTGAACCCAACACATTAGTCAAGTATGATGTGGCAGATATATTCTTTTTTAGGAGCCAGAGATAAGTGCAAATGTAGCCTTTGAAATATCTTGCTATATTTTGAATTCATCAATTTACTTTACCTAATTGCTACCATTGCTTTACTCGAAGCAATTGGGTGAACAAAGTGAGATCACCCTCACTAATAAGTTAAATTGAGAGTTTGGTATACATGGATATAGCAGAGTTAAAAAGGGCAATGAATGCATGTCCACCCTAGGAAGCTACTTTAAAACAAAATTAGCATGGGCGGAAAAAAATTTAGGGAAAAGACTTGGAAATAATGCCTGGAAAAAAATACAGCAGAGAGCTAACGAGACAAAAAAGGATAGTTGTTCCAGATAGGTCTTTGAGTCAGACAACCTCACTTGCAATTTGTTCTGATTCACATAACTAGTTATTGAGTGAAGCGACACCTTCACAAATGAGTCTGAATTGAGATTTCAGTGTATTTATATATGTATAAAGCTATATATTTGTATATATATATGTATAGTATTTATTACATGAGTCCGAGTTTGATATTGTGAAACATTTTACAAGAGTTCATTAACATGAGCTACAGGCAAGTGAAAATACAACCTGAGAGTGAAACATCTTGCCATATTACTCTTGATAAGTGGCATATTCTATACTAGATATCTTCACTGTGGTAGTGTGCACTAGGGTTGGTAACTCATATGATGTATAGTTGGCTAAAAGCTCTCTAGGGACTCCTCAGATCCCAGATGATACTTAGCAGCTGCTCTAACCTTGTTGGGTAGGCTACACTAGAGGAAGACAGCTGTGACAACACTGAAAACTGTTAAGCTAGGCAGGTTGCTATAACTACAAGTGTATCAGAGGGTAAAGAGCTTGTGGAACACAGCATGAGATAATACTATATACTGTGGACAACCTGAATTATCTCATGGTCACGTACCCAAAAATAACATTGTAAAGTTATCTATCTTGGAATATAACATGCTAGATATCCTCACAATGTTATTTATTCACTTGTGATAACTCACGTCAGTTGTTGCAACGTCATTACATGGTGTTATTTCACGCTGTATTGGGAAAGCTTGTTACCCTCAGATATGCTAGCAGTTGTTGCAATCAGTCTTACCACAGCTTTCAGAGTTTATTACAGCTACTTTCCTCTAGTGAAGCCTATCTAACAGGTTTAAGCACCTGCTGAAATATCAGCTGGGGCTGTGGAGGGACCCTAGAGATTTTTCAGCCTACTTTACACATGATTTACCAACTCTAGTATAAACTACAGCAGTGAAGATATCTACTATAGAATAAACAACTTATTACACTCCTCAGAGTAATACGGTAAGATATTTCACTCTGTGGCTTCATTTTCACTCCCCACTGGCTCATGAAAATAATTTAGCCTGCTTATTAAAAAAATTCACATCATACTCTTATTCATCTAATAAATACTATATGCATGTATACAGTATGTGGCAACATTCTAAGAGGTCAATGCATGTTCACTCCTGGAGGATACTTTAAAATGTTAATTTAGTGTGGATGCGAGAAATTTAGGAGAAACATTTTGAAATAATGACAGGAAAAATAAAGGCAAAGAACTAGGTGACATCAAAGGAGAGACATTCACAGTTAGGTCTTACAGATTTAGCAGAGTTCACTTTCCATTCTATTAGTCACTGTTGCGTTGCACCTAAGTTTGTCATAGCTATACGCCTTACTTAACCAACTTGTTATTACTTGAAAATCCTTTGTCCAATAGCAAAATCACTAAGAGAATACAACACAATGCTTGTATCTACTAGAGATCAGGTACAATAGATCATTTTCAGCTGAGCGTAGTTTAAAGGAGGATAGCTTAAAGTGCAATCCGTTGTTTTATCGATTTTTACTCGTATCATCTGCGGAATTTCGATTGCTTACCCATTGAAAATCAACTTTCAAATAGCTAAGTCATGAAGAGAATACAGTGTAAGTCTTGTGCTGGTATATCCAGGGAGCAAGTATATGCATGTGTGTGTTATTGTGGGATTTCCCAAAAGGAGACCAAGAATAAGTAACTTTCATCACCTAGTCTTTTGTAGTTTTTTTTTTGTGGTAAATTTAGGTTGTTTACATTTCAGTTGTATTTACATTTTTTGTACGAGTTAAATATAGCTAATTTTAGTTTTTGTCAAAAAGTTTATTATGCAAATATAAATATAGTTGTATATTTTATATGTACATGTGTAGTTACATTCTACAATGCAGTTTTTTTGTTTTATTATAATGATGTTTTTAGTTTTTGGTTTGGTTACTATACAGTTCGTCCAGCTTAAAGAGTAGAAAGTTCTGTTTTTTGTTAATTGTTCTTTAAATGTATACAGGTGCAGTTGGATTGATGTCAGGAAGCTGAAACTTCACACACACACAAATTAATATATATTGAAATTGATTATGTTTTAAAAAATTGTGGTTTGTGGTCACAACTGTGGTAATAGATAGAAGAAGTGACCCTATAAATGGAGGATATTTTTGATGTTTTTAAGCCAGAAAAAGAGTAAATTTAATTCGAGTGTCTAAAGATTTTGCAGACTGAATCTATGGCTCATTAATTTCATTTGTACCAAATTTTTATATTTTAATACTATTTTACTTATTTTTAATTTCATTTTTTATAAAAAACTAAACTCCCCAAATGCTTTAAGCTGGTAATTTTGCAATTTTGAAGTAAGTGTCTTGGGAATTTAATATAAAATTCCTAAAGAGTTGTATTTTAATCCATATGAATTTGAAACCCCTATCTTGAAAATTAAGGGAAATAAAAATGTTTTTGTGAGAGTGTTAGTATTTTCGGTGTAAGTTGTGACGTTTGCGGAAGCTCTTATCTCAATGACGACGTATTTGTGATGTCAGAGTGTTGCGCTTGCGCATTTGTGAACTAAACCAAGGGATGTTGGACACGCTGGTAATACGCGGGAGATGGAGGTTCTGGCTTATTTCTGTGCTGTGGCGAGTGGGATTCACTTCTACGATTTCTCACTTGAGGAAGTCGTTGCTGGGCTACGGTTCGGCTGTGAGCGGGAGCCATTACATGCCAAGGACCCTAACAGCATCAGGCTTGGGTGCGGTCTCTGGGGCACCTTGGCAGAGAGGCTTCTGCTCACCTGGCACCTCTGCTCGATGCAGGATTTGATGCTCATGGGTATGTTTTAAGCAGTTATCTAAGGTGTGAGCTTTACATTGAGCAATTAAATTTTTTTTCCTGTTTATGTATATTAGCTAGTTAGCTATTGCTATTGTGGCCAAGGAGTCGTAGTACAAATCAGTTGTACCACTCGGTAGGGTCAGCATACCATTTACACTCTCCTCAAGCTTTTGGCCCTCGGTAGTGTAAATCCCGTATCGACCTCTACTTCTCATGATGTAACCTATATTATAAAAAATAGATGACATGTGCATCTTAATCTTACTCTTCTCTAGTTGCCCATAATGCCATTTTGATAATAAAGTTTCATTTCCTAGAATAATTTGGCTGGGCCTAGCTGACACCAGACTCCAATGATGAAGGTAAAGGATTAGCTTCGTTAAGACATACATCCTAGGGAAAAAATTTGCCGTTCACCCGATGTGATTCCAAGCTCGTGAAGTCTTCTCCATATAGTATACAATTCGGTCTGGCCTAATATTTTCAAAATTTACATTTTCAATTTATTTATTTAATAAATTTATGTTTTCATTTGTTTATATATTTTTCCCTTTTATTTAGGAAAATCACCTCACGACCCTACTCCAGCATTCCTGGAAATAGGAGCTATTGTCACACAGTTTGTGACGTGGAGGTGCTGGTGAGAGGTCATCCTCAGCGTCAAGCAGAGGTGCAGGATGCTCTTGGTAATGCTCCTTTACGAAGACTAGTAATTAAACAACTTACGACAACAACTTATACGCATACATCAACATTAACGCATACATCAACTTCATTGACTCCTACAACAACTTCTACATGTACATTAACATTAACGCATACATCAACTTCAATGACTCCTACAACAACGTCTAGAACAGCTACACTACATGCACCAACATATGAACCACAAGAACGAAGTGACAGTGACTCTGACACAACAATAATATACGACCAGACAACACGTGACAGTGACAATACGATGCTACAGCCTGACAGTGACGAGACAGTATCATATAACAGACGTAGTTTTACTCCTGAATTATTTTCAGAACCGGACAGTGGCGAGACAAGGTTACAGTCTGACATTGATGAGACATGGTTACAGAATGACAATGACAGACAGTTTTACTCCTGAACTTTTTTCAGAACCTGACAGTGACGAGACGAGGTTACAGCATGACAGTGACAGTACACCTGAACGTGATTTTTCTACACCACCAATACATTTGACTGACACTCTACAGCAGCAATTTGCGACTTCAACTAGTTTACGTCATAGACAAATACGAAGCTACAATGTTACACCACCGTTAAGACGAAGACATAGAACACAGACAGTTTTTCAAGGACGCAAACGATTACGAATACAGAAAAGAACGTGACTGACTTGCATTACGTGACATGGGGCATACTAGGAGCATCCTACCAGCATGCCACACAGACCAAATATCCTTACACTGATGATAGTGCATCAGTTCTGCTGAAAATGACATATCAAAATAAACAATCTCAAGATGATTGACGATAGAGCATTATTCTGCTCTCAAAATGACAATCTCGAGACGAGGCATCATTCTGCTTTAAAAATGATAATCTCAAGATGATCAATTCATCACAGTCGTCTGTGTAGAAGGTTAGTACTGCTTGTTAACATATTTTTCCAAATGTCAAACAGTCTTTTTAAAGATATATTGTTTGCAACACACACACAAACACACACACATAAACACACACATAAACACACACAAACACACATAAACACACATACACACACAAATACATACATAAACACACATATACATGAGGCTTGCTATCACCTGCTATTAAGGTAATATGTGACTGTCTACTGGAAAATCAGGCACAATTCGCCACGCATAAATGACAGGAAAAGATCAATTTAGTTCTTAAAAATGTATTAGATAAGCCTAATGAAGGGAACGGTTAGGTTTTACATAGTGGAAACTGCTAAAGCCACGACAATAAAACCTGGGGAGCTCAATATCATAAGTGTGTAAGTGCAAACAAATATTTGTCGGGGCCGCGTTGTGCCCAATTTTCCAATAGACCCTCATGTATGTGCACTTGTGTGTGAGCATGTGTATGTTGGTGAATGTAACAAAAAAATCAATTAACCAGTTATAATGAACCACATTTATTATTGTAATAGGTGGCTCTGAAAAGAGCCAGATTAATAAAGTGCAATCTTTTGCTTTGTGGTGGCTCTGAAAAGAGCCGGTTAAATTAAAAAGAAATAACAAACAAAAAATCCGGAGATCACTCTGCCCCTGTCACTCTTCGGTGGGACTTGTACTTCTTGACTTCCTTGTCCACTGTCTGACAGGTGTGGCCATCTCGGTAGGCAGTCTCATAGTCCCTGCACTTGTTGAAGAAGTGCCCAATGATGTCTTTTGTTACCGAGGACAATGATTGGGGTACTATCTTCCTAAGCCTTGTGATAGTTCCATTGCTGTTACTCCTGGTATATTTCTTGGAGTGGCACCACACTTGCTCAATGGGATTGAGCTCACAATGGAACTTGGGCAGATACAAACAAATATGCCCTCGTTGCCGTATCTCTTCCTCAAGGATGGTAGTGGAATCCTGAAAGTCCTATAAGAAACAATAAAAAAAATTTCTGTTGGTGGTATATATATATGGAAAAATAGTATGCTGGCTAATGGATGGTCTGTTTTCTCAACCCCCCCCCCCAACCCAAACAAACAACAACAACAACAACAACAACAAAAAAAATTTTTAAAAAGTAATAAAGATAGGCCATATCCTATTGTACTTTTTTTATAATGCATTTTCCTTGTGGCATGTTACAATGTGTAATACACAATTTTTTATTCTATAGATTAAGACACCTGAAATTGCTGGAGTTCTTCTCGCATTTTCTGTGCATTCATGCCGCTGGTGTTGACGCCCCTCTCCTCCAGTACAGTCTTCATCCCCTTCTGTACGCCTGCACTAGTCACTAGTCGCTGGACATTCCCCTGCCACACTGTGTCCCGCAGAAAAGGCTGTTTCCCTCCATCGCGAACATTCATGGAGTCTGCGTTTAAAGCATCACTTGGCCTTTTCATATGTGAGGGGGCGTTGTAAAAAATGAAGAGGGCCTTGCACTGAGGGTACTTCGCCTCAAAGATTGAAATTGCTTTGTGAGTCTACATTGCAATGAAACACATTGTTATCATTTTCTTTGGTAAATTTACTGATTCAGCAAAGCCTAATGGCTGGCATGATTACAATAAATTATCAAGATAAAAAATAACATGAAAATAAGAATTTCAATTTATAGTTTTAATGAACATGCTATTCATATATACGTTATTACATGTGTAGACATGAAAAAATGGATGATCTGGATGGAACCAACGCTACTATGATTTGCTCCTAAAACTGTTATTACATGACTTACTACCATTCTACGACTACTACAACCATGAGTACTATTGCATACCTGAGATATTAGCATGACATTGGTGAAGTAGCCATCTGTGTGCGTTTCCAACTGCAATGTCGCCTTGTCGTCACCATGCTCGAGCATTCCACCAACCTCTTCGACAAAGTCGGACACCATGATGGACTGCCCAAGGGACTTTTTCTTTAGCACTTGCTTCGTACCATCAGTCCAGTGGAAGGACTGGTCCGCATTTGCATAATATGTGGACTCGTCATGGTATACCCTGATGATGGGTTGGATGGCAGGATCTGGACATGGAGAGTTGTAACACCAAGTCACCTTGTCATAGGCTTGAACAGTGTCCAAGTAGGCTTTCCTTCTTGCCACGACATCTGTCCTCTCATGGCCATCGAAGTACACGCCCTTAGTGTGCTGAACATAGGTGAAGCCTAGTTGATGGAGCCACTGACCCACTGATGATTTACTCACTTCAACATCATATGTGGTCCTCACCCATGACACAACATCCATGAGTGTGAGATTCGGTCGACCTTTGACGTAACCGTTATCATGGATGAAGGACTTCACTGCTGCCTGGACATTTTCGTCACTGATCAAGGATGTCCATTTAGGGTGTTTCCCACGATCAGAATCTAGCTCCTGCAGCAGAAGTTCGTCCGTGATGTCCTCAAGTGATGACAAGGTTGCAAAGAAATCTGCATATATTTCCTTTGCCCACCTTCTGACCACTTCACTGCTGAAGCCCATGGATGATGCAGCAATCCTGCACGACTCAACAATACCCATACCATTGCACACACATGCACCAAACACCTGTAGTGTTGTTGCCTTTTGTATTGAAAAAATGGTATTTCTTTCAGTACAAGTTTGCAGTGTGTGCATGCCTTCTGTAATGATATGGGTATGATTACGTACAAGATTGCACAAAGTATTCAGTGCAGCAGGTGTACACTCTGTGGTGGGTGCAGGTGTGGACTCTGTAGGAGTAGATGCTGGAGGTGGAGACATGGAGACATGTCTACCTCTTGGTGCACTTGTCTTCTCCAGGTCTTTCATCTTCTTGCCAGCAGCATGACAACTGGCTCTCTTAGAGGATGGTGTGACATTTGAAATGTCTGAAAAGAACAAACTATCTCCCCTAGGCCTCTTCTTTCCTGAGCCTTTTGGCTCCACAGCAGTAGTAATAAAAGAAGCCATTGAACAGATTTAACGTGTTAATTTCATAATTGCCGCGCGGCAAAAGGGGGAATACCCACCCAAGGTTAAATAAGGGAAGTTCCCGAATAGGAGCTGCCGTGTGAGGGCGCGGCTCAAGTTTAACTACGAGTTATGACGTAGTGCGGACGAATTTGTGACGTCAAAAAAATGGCGCTTTATGTATGGAATGTCTATGGAGATAGCGTAGTTCTTATACTTATGCTGTTTTATATGACTTAGTTTCGAGTGGATTGGGATCTAACAACACAAAAAAGGTATGGCTAAGCTTATTGTGATTGCAACTAGTCTAAGTTCTGAGATCTGTACTTTCTACTCTTTAAGCTGGACGCACTGTATATGTATGGACGTACGTAAGGCATTTTTGTACTTTGACCCTCGCGTTTATGTGTTAGTTCGGTTGTCGACCCCGTCCAAATTGCACTAAACAGAATCATCTGGTTTATCGATCAGTACCCGTATCACCCTAGAAATTGAATTGTTTACCGTTTTGAATTCTTTTGCGGGTGCAGTTCAAACTTGACAACTTAAGGGACTTCCATTTCTATTCGAGTTAGTGGCGGTGGTAAGTCAATGCGCTCTTTGTCATGGTTATAAGCCGTGCGCACAGTATTTACCTGAAAATACATTGTCCACTAGACTACTGCGAAGGTAAGTCTGTGTAGGTGCATGTCCAGCTGTGTCAAAGCATTGTGTGTTACAACCACTACTTAGCTAAAGAATATCACAAAAAAAACTTTTAAATAACGTGTATTGTTTTGTTGTTGTTGTTTTTCCCTTCAATTCAAGCAGTTTCAGAGAGTTGTTACTATGGCACTGAAATCCCTTTACCCTGTATGCTAAATAAAAAAACTGGACCTTATTTTCAGTAGCTTCAGTGTTAGAAGTCAATAAAAATAGTATAGTCTTTTAGCCGCTCGCCATTTGTGCTCAAGCACAACCACTAGTTTTTTATTGGCAGTACACAATCGAAAATCGGTGATGTTTAATGGGTATATGATGTTTGGACTTACGTATGTCATTTGTGTACTTTGACCCTCGCGTTTTTTGTGTTAGTTGTGGGTCGACCCCTCCCAATTGCATAAACAGAATCAATCTTGGTTTATCGTCGATCAGTACCCGTATCACCCTAGAATGGAATTGTTACCCGTTTTGAATTCTTTTGCGGGTGCAGTTAAAACTTGACAACTTAAGGGACTTCCATTTCTATTCGAGTTAGTGGCGGTGGTAAGTCAATGCGCTCTTTGTCATGGTTATAAGCCGTGCGAACAGTATTTACCTGAAAATACATTGTCCACTAGACTACTGCGAAGGTAAGTCTGTGTAGGTGCATGTCCAGTTGTCAAAGCATTGTGTGTTACAACCACTACTTAGCTAAAGAATATCACAAAGAAAACTTTTAAATAACGTGTATTGTTTTGTTGTTGTTTTTTCCCTTCAATCCAAGCAGTTGCAGAGTTGTTACTATGGCACTGAAATTCCTTTACCAAGTATGCTAATTTAAAAAACTGGACCTTATTTTTCAGTACTTCAGTGTAGAAGTCACAATCATTCATATAAAAATAGTATAAGTCCGTTAGGCTCTCTCTCCATTTGTGCTCAAGCACATCACTAGTCATTTATTTATTTAATTTATTTGGCGAGCGAGCGTGTTTCGAACAGTTACAGGGGTAAAATGAAAAAATCGGGGATGTTTTGTATATAATTATGGACGTACGTATGTCATTTTGTACTTTGACCCTCGGCGTTTTGTAGGGCTAGTTTGTGTTAGTTATGTGGTTGAGACCCGTCCCCAATTGCAACTAAACAGAATCCTCTGTTTAATCGATCTACCCGTATCACCCTAGAAATTGAATTGTTTACCGTTTTGAATTCTTTTGCGGGTGCAGTTCAAACTTGACAACTTAAGGGACTTCCATTTCTATTCGAGTTAGTGGCGGTGGTAAGTCAATGCGCTCTTTGTCATGGTTATAAGCTGTTAGGTAATGCGTTCACAGTTCAAGTATTTTTCAATTAACACTGTTACGAATCTTCCCACTAGAAGTATCCGACTCGAAGGACCAAATGTGAAGGCGGGCGTAACTCCGCTCACACTGGACGCACGAGCTATATCTGGCAGACGACACTCGAAGGACCAAATTCCTTGCACTCCTCTGGCGCAGGTAAATGCCTGACCTCAACCGCTGTATCAATTGCAGTCTTCAATGCAAAGAACAAAATATACAAGTAATTGTACATCAGATATATAGGGTGACGTGATACAGTACGGCTGCGCCCTTTTCCTCTTCTTGTTCGGCATGGTCCCGAACAGTTCTATTCATCTGATAAAGAAATTAGTAGACTCCGTGGGAAAATATCTGCCACAATGATGAAAGACATCAATGAAATAAATTCCACAGCTCAGAATGAGTTCGATGAATCCAGTAAATGTCATGACCTTAAGCCTTCCGATGTGTATATGAAACCTATTGTCCAGAACTCTTCCAAGTTGACTCTTGATCTTCCCAAATTCTCTGGAAAACCTATCAACTGGATTGATTATAAGCAGCTTTTTACGGCGGCTATCGACAAACATGGCCACGGCGGCCTCATCGATGAGTAACAGTCGTGCCTCTTGAAAGCTATGTCCAGTGAGGAATCCAAACATAATGTACAATTTTCGTCTACTGGCAAGGATGGCTACAAGGCTACAATCTTAGTGACACAGGCAAAATTGCATCATATTCACCTTAATTGATTCATTTCATTGTGTAACCATTTAGCTAGTTATCGCATGCATTAGGTGTAAACATTATCAATAACTAGCTCTACTTATACCAGCTCTCAGCTATCATTCGTTTTAGTTTCACTACTTTGAAGGGTAAACTGAGCCGAAATATAGAATATTATTACAGTAGTCAAATATTGGTCAACTGTAAAGTAGTTGGTGCGTCTTGCCATTTGAGTACTTTAATTAACCAAGTTACAGTATTACTGCGCACCGTTGCTACCGCCCCTTTTTCACGTGCAATGTTGACGTTTGCGCGCTTAATTGACTTGAATTCACATGACTAAATTGCTTCCGATAAAGTACTAAATGCATTCCTCAATTACAGAGCTTGCGGTCATGCCAACATCACAAGTATCACACCCGCTTTGCTCACTCGCCAATAAAAAACTAATAATATTTTTACCTTCTCCACGGTTAAAGGACCACTTAATAGTGTGATGTTTTGAGTTCCTTCTCACAATACAAGGACTACATCAGCTACATCAGCTAGGTTCTAACGTATCAATAATGATTTAAATTTGCACTGGGGTGGGAAGTGGATAGCTTGTCAGCTTGTCAGCTTGTCAGCTTGGTCTTATGTTGACGCAATATATATCAACAGGTAGGTGTCCGAGAATCTTGGTACTCCTGCGTGTGGGTGTGGCAAAGCGTCTGTTTCGTTTACTAATCTTATTTTACATTTTAGTTATTTGGGTAAGTAATAATTGTATCGTGGTTATAACAGTACAGTAGACCCTCACTAATCAGAACAGCCTTGTACTTAGGGTAGTTCGAATAGTGAAAAGTTTGAATTAGTGAAAAGTTTGGATTAATGAAATGAATGAATATCATTGAATTATTATTAATACATGTTGTATTAAAGTGAACTAGGTACATCTACACTAATACACGATGCATTAGTTATCAAGTTTAATTAGATTAATGTGAAATGTTGTAAACATTGTTATAATTTCAGGATTGAAGTCAAGTGGAAGAATCAAGATTTTAGCTAGTGTATTTACTGAGTTCATCATTAAAGAGTACATGCTATGTATGTACTGTTTTACCGAATAGATAGACTTGCATAGTCTGTAATTTTCTTTTGTTTCAGTGTACTGATACGTTTTCTTGCTGCTAAGTCTCTTAATTCTGTCAGCATAATCATGTTGTGAATATTCCATTCACTCTGCTCTTCATTGCATACATACATCAAACATTTTTACAGCAGCACTATGAGAAATTGTAGGGGAAACCTCATCACTGTCTTCTGCATCCTGAGTTTCTTCCTGAATAGGTCTTTCTACAATACTGATGATTTTATCATCTGTTAAATGTGCATAGCCATAATCAGTGCAGTCAGTTTCAAGCCAGTCTTCAATCTCATCATTGCTGAAATAGATTATCGAATTTACTGTTTTCTAATATATTGAGTTTTTTCATGTTCTCTACAGCTTAGTTTTAGTTATTCTTACCAAAAATACTCCAAAACTAAGGGGTTTAGTTTTAGTTCTAGTTGATACCCTTATTAAGTAGTAAAATAGTATGTACTATGTCAGATAATCTAACCATATAATTATAGAATTATCATAATTGTATGCAGATGGCCAAAATATTTGTCCTGCACTTTGTACTGATTCAAATTTTTATTCCAAAAGTATGGGCACAGGCTCCAGGAGATGCAGATGCATTCTGTTCCGCAAGGAATAAACCAGCACGGGCCCAAAATGTCCTTATGGATTCTTCACATTATATAGAGCCACCTCTAAATGGAAGGTGGAAAACACTGGCTGTTAGTAACAATGAAGTAATTGCTAATGTTTCGATGGTTAGTATTTGACGTAGTTGCATTAATATGTTATCGATTATATTTTCTATTTATTAGTGGACTCCATTCGGTCGTCAAACCGCTTGTCGTAATTTTGTGCAAAGTTGTTTATTTCCTGAACGGGCCTATTCTAACTGGCTTATTACCCAGCACATTAATAAAGAACGTCTTGATCAACAACCAACTCGAATGATAGTGAGAATCAGATATACATTTATATGCAACACATCATGCCCAAAGTCATTATTTGTGTATATTTTTGAGACATCTTCAGTAGGTGTAAATTTTCGTCTTCATGACTACAGAAAAATTAGGACAATAATGTTACCAAAAAATGTGACTAATACTAGATTCATTGAATTATTTCCCCTTGAAATTCAAAATCCTAATGCTACTGGATTTTACTTAGCTATAGTAAATATCCAATCATGTGTTGTCTTACTTAATTTACTTGTATATAATTATGTGTGCCCCTCACTGACACATAATTTAATAATGTATCCAACAACAAATGTTGGAATAAATGAAGTACTACCAAGAGTAACTAATGGTAAATGTGTGGATGGTGCCATTGGGGAGATTAAAAACATAGAACTATATTGTCAAAGTAATACATATTGGGCACCTGTACCCACAGGAAGAGGATGTGTTTGCAAACCAGGATATAGATCTAGCAAAGAAAATACTGAATGTATTGGAAGTAAGAAATTATTTAACAACATGATAGTAAATATCTAGTCAGTTTTATCTAGATTTTTAAGCAGTATGCGGCTTTCGCTACATACTTGTATGCATTTATATAGGTCAAGTTATTTGAATCATAATTATGTATATCACTATATCTATAATATTGGGAAATAACTGTTTGAAAGTACTAAATTTTAGTTACAACACTGTAGCTAGTCAGGTTGCTTTCATAAAAATTAATATTAGCCGCGTATTGTTATAGAGCGGATAAAAGCTTCAGTTTTTTTGTGGAGATACTTTAGGGTGTACTTATTAATATTAGCCTAGGAGCCCCCTGCAAATTGTTAGTGCACTCAAGATTTTCGCTATTCATTGAAGAGTGTGCTTTAAAAGAGATATAAAGCCATGTGGTCAGGAGTGTGGCCAGAATTGTAAGGTTTATCTTCCTTTTGTGGCTCTAGTGGTAAGTTACATGATCTTTAGATGTACTAGCATAAGACTGAGTTCTTCCTGCAGGCATGATGGACTGGGATAAATGCATTATTTGTCAACAAGACTGCAGTGAGCCTCTAAAATGCCCATTACTTGGCCCTGGTACAAGTGATAGCAAACTTGAAGCATACAAATCATTTTTGCATAATGTAGAGCAGTTCAGGCCAATTGATGCACTCCCAACCGCAATTCTTTTTGATAATGAAGGTGTTGACAGTTTTTTGGCAGATCGTGCTTCTTGGCATAAATCTTGTCACTTAAAGTAGTATAACAATTTTAAGCTACAGAAGGCCAAGAAAAGGAGATCTTCCCTTGATAAGTCTGAGACTACATTAAGAAATGGAGGGCTGTCAGTTTTGAGCTTTGCCTTTTTTGTGAGAAAGGCAGTGAAGAAGGTGATCTTCATCAGGTTTTAACATTAGATTCTGATGCTAATATATATACTAGGATCAGTGAGCTTCAACACACTTACTTGTTGGCAAAAATAGATGGAGACCAAGGGGATCTAATTTGCGAAGAAAGTGAAGTATCACTTGAAACGCTTGGTAGGTCTGAGAAATAGATATCGAAGTCATAAAAGAGCACTATAGCAGCAAAACCAAGACTCAGATAGGAAATTGGATGAGTCAAGAGCATTTGTGGAGTATGTTGAGAAAGCTGTATATTCATGCACACTTTTGTTCAAGTTGTCTGAATTGCATTCCCTTTATATTAACCGGCTGGTTGACCTTGGTGTGAGCAATAGCATTAACAAAACTAGGCTGAAGAATTATTTACTTGAGCACTCTCCTGAATCTCAAGAACAGCAAAAGAGAAAAAATACGATCATTGTATTCAGAGAAGGATGAAAAATATGTTCAAGGAAGCCCTTAAGAAGCGTGATTTTGCTGAAGATGCATGGATTCTGGCTAAGGCAGCTATGATTGTGCGAAATGACATATTCAGTCATGAAGGTTTCAAATTCACTGGTAGCTTTCAGAAGAACTGTCAAGAAAGATCTATACCTTCCAGTTTGAAATCACTTATTCTTAATGGCCCTAATCTGAAAGATCAAGATAAGATTGAATCACAAGCATGTCTCACTGCTTCACAGGTTATATTATACAATGTAAAAAAGCAACCATCTACCAAATTGGATGTAAAGACCAGGCACACTCTTCAACGGGAGCCTCCACTGCCAATTTATACTGGTCTCAATGTGCATCAAATGACCAGAAGCAAGAAGCTGATCAACCAGTTATATCAGATATGAATCAGCATTTCTTATAACCGAGTAATTGAACTTGAGGAATGGATTGCAACTTCAGTTTGTGAACAGTTTGAAGAAGATGGTGTTGTAGTCCCTGCTACTCTCCGGAAGGGGTTATTCACTGTTGGAGCCCTAGACAACATAGACCTCAACCACTGCTGTTGGTGCCTTTCATGACTGTGGTATGAGTCTATTCCACTTTCCAACCAAAGCAAATCCTGGTGAAGGTAGAGATCCTATTGTAATTTTATCCAAGAATACCACCAGGCAACATTCTCTCCCTGACAACTATGCTGCTGTGGCCCTCGCATCAAACACTATCAGTGTACCAAAGCTTCTAAATGATGTATGCCTATTCAAAGTTGTCTGAGTGAATAATGCTCCAAGGAAAAAATGTGGCTTGAACATGCATTGGAGCTTTTGAAGAAAGAGAATCTCACTGGTGTTGATGTGTGGGCTGCATATCATGCAGCAAAGCAACCATCAATGGAAGATCCACCAGCAATATGTTCACTCCAATTGAGCATATTAACCCTGGACAAATTCCAGTCACCACCTTTGATCAGCTACTTTTCACCCTTGCAAAGCTAGTGCAATAGAAATGGCCAACTGTTTCTGGTGAGTCATGGTGCATGTTGTCATGCTTGGTGGCCTTTGCACATCGAAATGGCCCTTTGGAACACTCTTGGAGATTTGCTGGAAGGTTCTTGTTGGACTTCAGCTTTAACCAATTCAGAGGTGGCTTCTTCAGGTACAGCTGACTCATTCTTGAAGGTTGCTCATCTTACACGAACCAGACATGCTCACCAAAGAACTTTGTTGGCTCTCCACAAGCTGCAAAAAGATGTATTCTTGCTGTCAGAACGCTTTGAGTCTGAAGTTGAGTGGAGGAATGACATGCGGAAGAGGTCCCCCACATTCCAATTTTGGGATCTTATTCCAATGTGAAATGCTTATACTTACCTTTGTTCAAGCTCATAGGGAGAATAATTTTCTTTTATATGTTGAGGTCTTGGATAAGTTGGCACCACTCTTCTTTGCTCTAGATCATGTGAATCACTCCAGATGGTTGCCCGTCCATATCAAAGACATGAAGTCTTTGCCAGATTCTGTGAAGGTTGAGTTTGCACCCAAGAAATGTAAAGAACCATGAATAAGGACTTTCAGCACTGAAAACCTTTCAAAAGTAGGTCAACAGCCTAAGTGAAACCATCAAAAAATGGGCAACCTTGATGGATGGTTTTCCAGAACTGGTAAGGCTTGACAATCGCAACTGTGTAGATGAGTCTGTTGCAAGTGCACTCTATACCTTGGAAGTAACAGGCAAAAAGCAGTACCAAGCTTTTGTCAAGAACGTTCTTGAAGACTGTTCAGTATCTATCCATGAGCCAATCAAAAGGAATTGTCTTGCCCTCTTTAAGAGGCCTTACATCAGGGCAATGACTAAGCAAGGAAAGAATATCAAAGTACTTCAGAATAATGTAGCATTCTTCGGTCAGCTTTATATTGCTATGCAAAGTCGTGAGGGAGATCTAGGAGAGTTTTTTTACCAATGAAGTACAGAAATTTCCCCCTCTCTTTCTGACCTGGGGAAATTGCATCTGCCAAACACAAAATCTGATCTACTGCAGTGTTTTGAGTTTCCTGATATACCTGACCCACCTTTAATGTTTGATTGCATGGAGCTGTGATAGTGCACCTTCTCCCCACCGAAGCTGTTGGTACTTTTGCTGAATATGCTGCCAAAGTCTTCATTCCTTATGTGAAGAAGCAACTAGAAAGGGCCAAGAAAGTAGACATTGTTTGGGACGCATATGTTCCTGACAGCTTGAAGGAGTCTACTCGAGAGATGAGAGGGAAAGGAATCCGTAGGAAGGTGTCAGGCCAAACCAAACTCCCTGGTAAATGGATGGATTTTCTTCGCGATCCAGATAACAAGAAAGAGTTGTTTGCTTTCATCACAGCTCAAGTTGCAGAGATCACTTTCCAAACAGGTTAAACTGTATATATAACATCTGGTGAATCTGTCGTGATTGTGGGGTCTGGTAGCCCTGGTATGCCAGACTGTAATCATGAGGAAGCCGATACTATAATTGTTGTGCCCATCATGCATGCTTTGCAGCAGGGAATGAGGACTATTGAAGTAAGGACTGTGGACACAGATATTGTTACCATTCTCATTAGAGCATAATATGCTCCGACGAGAATGACAACATTATCTGGGGATAAGATAAAGCCAATTCAAAATATTATTGTGAATTGGCTTTATCTTATCCCCTATCAGATATCTGGATTGCTTTTGGCAAAGGAAAGAAGTTCAGATTCTATGGCATCAATCATATATATGCCAGGCTTGGTGAGGCAAATGCACGAACACTGCCAGTGTTTCATGCATGGCTTTATCTTATCCCCTATCAGATATCTAGATTGCTTTTGGCAAAGGAAAGAAGTTCAGATTCTATGGCATCAATCATATATATGCCAGGCTTGGTGAGGCAAAAGCACGAACACTGCCAGTGTTTCATGCACTGACAGGCTGGGATACCACATCAGCACTCAGAGGAAAAGTCAAGATATCTTCATGGCATGCTTGGCAATCCTATAAAAAAAATTACTGAAACATTTATGTTTTTAGCTGGCCATCCTTTTGAACATCTAGAGTATGACTCCATACATTTCCACAGGATTGAAAGGTTTACAGTCATTCTATATGACAAGACCAGCCCCCTGAGTCTGGTGAACAAGACTAGCAAAGTCCTGTTCTGCCACAATAATCGGTCCATGGATAGAATACCTCCGACACAAAATGCACTTTATCAGCATACTTAGCGTGAAATTTTCAAGGCTGGTACAGTAGAATGTCAGTTATTCGGACTTCAGTAATCCAGAAACGTCGGTCAACCGGACATCAAAATTGCCACCACGTTTTGCTGTTATACTGTACTGTACTAGAGAATGGCTACCAGCAAGAGGAAAAGAGTGGTGCTAAGCACAAGCTGGAAGTATGCTTCTTATCAACAAAAAAAAAGTTGGAGGCAGCTTTTAACCATAGCAGCAGCTGTATTAGTAAAACATGTACATTGGCTTACCCCCAACACTGACTTCAGTTATCCGGAATATTCACTTATCTGGACACCCTCCGTTCACATTGTGTCCGGATGAGTTTTCCTGGACAAAGGATGAGCTAACCAATTTATGGGGTACCAGTTTGGATAACCATTCCAGAAGTATCTAGAGCTTGAACTGAACTTATCAGATGTAACTGCAAAAGAGACTGTAGAAACTGTAAATGTGGACAAGCAAATTTGATCTGCAGCCATAGCAAGAAGATCTTTACTGCACAGTCATTGAAGGGTTTTCACAGCAACAGGTTGGAGAAAGTTGACCACAACTGATCCATCAAGAATCATAACTTCAGCTTCTGGCTGAGGTGTTACTGACTGAGTGCAGTCTTCCAGAGAACTCAAGAGGTCAGCTTTGGTTCCTTATCTTAGCTTACCAAAGTGGGATAAGGATGGAGGACATGGTTGGTTTTCATGGCGGAAGAAATCATCAAGGTCGCCATCTCGTGATTGGCAAGCATTGTAGAGCCTTGAAAACAATGAAACATTACTTTTCAAGGATGAGACTTGCAGGCTTTCTTTGGATTTCTCTCTTGGTGGTGGCCGACTAAACAGTAGCAGTTTATTCTTCTTGACAGGTTCAGAGAGTGGAGTTGATCCTTCATTGCTGGTTACAAAAGCTTCGTAATTTTCCTTCCCTATCTTTTCAACTTGGCATATTGAAGATGCGACAGCAGCATCTAAAATATATCTCGTGTCTAGTCTCAGCAACTCTTTGCCCTCTTCCAAAAATGGGTTTCCTAGTTCTTCCATCACTCCCACCAGTCTTTTGACATGCTGAGTAAACATCATCTGAATACTCTTTGTCTGGTCATGATGACGTACTTCTGAGCTTCAAAGCAGGGTTTAGTAAGTGTGGTATTTATCCTCTAAACAGAGATGCCATCTGTTACAGAGGTTATTTCCAATATTATATTACCACAATTCAACCACATCAGCTAAATCCATTTCAAGACAAAAGTTGCAAGTTGCATCTTCGAAGAATGACTGCAATCCTTTTTCATGTTTTTATTTGTCAAACACAATCAGGAGATTAAGATGCTTTCATTGTGTGAGACTGTGCTCCGGTGTCACAGGGAATTCTGCAATACGGCACCCCCCCCCCCCCCCCCCCACCCACCCCGTATAATATCCTAGGATATTTTGTACCCTAGTGGGAAATATGGCATCCCCCTAGATTTCTTCTATATTGGAGCAGCCGCCCTGAAAGAAAAGCATTATGTGATAACTGAATAAGGTAGTTTTGATGCAGCAACATAATTATTCAGTATTTTTTGTTTTTTTTGGCAACTTAGTATATTTGTTAAAAAAATATGGACAAGTATTCAGTTCTTATACAGCTCAACTTATGGACAAGCCAACTTTTTTAGAAAGGTCAGTTAGCTACAATTAAAATTATTTTTAGTAGCAGGGTGTAAAACAAATTAAATGAAACACCTTATTATTCCTTTTGCATGTAAGGGTATGGCTGACAGTGATATAACAACACCACAGAAGATAGAATGAGTCTTCTATGAGACTATACCACTGCACATTCTATATAATACTAGTAAGTAGGTCATCATCAGAAAGCAGATATATTTTTGAAGGCATGAGGACTGGCTGTCAATAATATGCCTTGAAAACATCTAACATAATACAAGTAGCTAATTTAGCTAGCTAATACTAACAGAATGATACTGTGTATTTTTTGTGACCAGGTTTGAGTATGTTTTATATTGATTATGAATTGAAGTGGAATGTGAAAATTTTCTAAACTCGAATCGATATCTAAAGATATGAATAGCCAGACTACTATATTTTGCTGTAAGCACACACGAATAAAATAATACAGCTGTCAACTCTTTATTCTAAACCTTGAGTTAATACAGTTTATTATTTTTCATCTTGTACCCAAGATTAATTGTTAAACTATAAAATAAGTGTAGCGACAATACATTGGGTGTGATGTAGGTGTGGCTTGGATGTGGTCATAAAATAACCCACCATTTCAAGTCTGCGTATCGCCCCTGGTACTTCAATACTTTTTAATTATAACATATTGTTCATGATATGCACACATATTTTATAATTACAATGATATACACAAGAAGAAGATAGCACACAAAGTCAACTACTACAAGTAGAACAAATCCAAGAGGATGGTGCAAATGCACAGCAAAAAGAGTCTTTACACTTGCATGTAATTCCAACACATTTGTAGTGAAACCAGGAATTACATGACTCGCAACTGATCATAGTTGTCGAAACATTCAGGCATTTTACATACACAATGCAACTGCAGGAGAACCTTCTTAGACAGAGTACGAAAAGCTGAAAACTTGCCTTTTGTAAAACATTGAACCTCCTCTCTCATCTTTCTCTGATCAATTAATTCGGCATACTTTATCTCCATTAGCTAAATGAAATACGTTTGCTAAAGCGAAGACTCCACAGTCTTTGGCACCACTTTGCTTTTGTGCATTCACTGCATTCAATTGAAATAACATCATCTTTTGCAGTTCCACCTTACATTCTTGCAATTTGAATCTGAACATCACAAGGCAACTCTTTACCAGGAGGCAAACTGTCGTAGATGCAGACACTACTTGCTTTACTATACAAAGTACAAATCCAATGGCCATGACTAACAAATAGTATTTGGACAGCTGTTAAGAGATAAGGAAAATGATTAATCGTAAGAATATACATTTCATTGTGGCTTACCCTCACAATAATTATATTAAAATTTTTCTGTCATTTGGCAAAAGAGTATCCTGCAGACCTTGCAAGTTCAGAAACTGTTTGCGTAAAAGGAGATTGCCAGCAAACATATGTCTGTCAGTAAGAAGTCCATTTACTTCAAGAATTATTTTTTCGTTGAACCTTAACTGGAGAGACTCCAACCACATACCCGTAGCCAGGGGGGGTTCGAGGGGTTCGGTCGAACCCCCCTTTAGAGTGACCGGAAGTAATATAACTTCTGGAATATAGTCATCTGTTCAATCGTGCTGAACCTGAGCTTGAATTATCTGCTGTTTCTGGCCTAGTCTGAGTCCAAGTGACCAAATAAACATTCAGCTCTCCTTGGATACAAATTTCGCTCTCATATCGGCATGAGTAAAGCTTGCTACGTTACATCTATTCTTTATAAAGTGCGTGCGATTTGATATTAATAGCACAAGCAACGGATTTTTTTCAACAGATTAGAAAGGGAGCCGTCGAAAGGGTCTGAGAAAGTTAAACCTCAATACACAGATAGTAAGTGCACTATCTAGTGTAGCTACACTGCAAATGATTAAAAAAGCACACACTGGCCTACTACTAGCGAGTGATAGCACGGGTAATCTGTTCTATTAAGAATCAGTAGCGCTCGCGTTGTTCATGCTATTAATCTAGAATAGCACGGTTACCCATGCTATAGTATCACACGCTAATAGCTTTATAAAACTGCACGAGACTTACAGTAAGCTAAAGATCATTTACACTGTGACTACTATGTATAGTGTAGTCACTATCACTGTACTTGGGGATAAACTTTCTCTTGAACTTTGCTTTAATCGATGGCTCCTCCTAATCTGTTGAAAAAAACTCTGTCTAATAGGGGTATAGCTTCTGCGCTAAAGAATGACGTTGTCTCCAACTAGAAACTACAACTGTACATTTCCAAGGCTAGAGCTGCATGTTTGGGCACTTACTCTTACTTAAGCTACCGTGACATTTCACTTTGTCCAGTGCTATTTCACTCGATTTTTTACAAATACATTTTGAACGGGCAGTTCACACGCCGTACTATTAAATAACTTGTAGTACGAATAAGGCGAATTAATGTTGCACTGTTCAGATACAGCTCACCGTAGTGGTTAGAAACCTGGTTACACGAGAATAATACCGCTTTTCCAACAGTGTTTAATGAATTATAGTTTTGAAGTTGAATACCTAGCTAGAACAAATTAGTGCACTTATCTTTCGTTTTTTAGTATTGTAGAAGAATTAACGAGGAAACAAAAGTAGGTGTGGCTTATTGCGTCTTAAAATCCGAACCCCCCAATGCGAACCTCTGCCTACGGGCCTGAACCACCACACACTCTACGAGATGATTGTTAACAAAATTACAGTATTATCAAGTAATAAAATCAATTTAGTTGTAGTTCACCTTATTCGTTTTCCTTTCATAATGTTTCTGTGATGCATTTTTGAGATAGCTGAGTTCGTTTTCTCTTAAGGATCCTTATAGCAGATTCATTACTGACCTCCTCCACTGCTGCAACCATGATAAAAGAATATATTATTATTCAATTAATTAATTAAGTCTATCGAAATTTGTTTCTTCAGTCACAAACCTTTGCGCTGGTTACTATCTTTCCTCTTCTCATAAATCCACTCTATTAATTCATCAATCAGTGTTGCATGAAATCGAAAATAAGTGAATCCAAACTTTGTTATTAATTAAGCATGGTAATTCATCTCAGTGAGGCATGAACCCCTCAAATAAGTCTCCTCATTTCAAGTAGCTATAGCTACCTTCACATTCTTTTTTTTTTAATTGGTCAAATTCATCCATCTGCTCAAATGTCATTATTACAAAATTTCCACCTAAAATAATTCAGTAAATTTGTGCTGATTTTTTTCATTATAGTAAGTCCAAAACTTACCTGCTTCTGGAAGCTTTGGAAGCTTACCAAACTGTCTGAAATCTTGCCATACCACTACATCAACATCTTTGCACACAGGTCGCTGATTTGTTGATTGAATATACTTTTGTAACTGAAATGTAAAATACTGTTTAGGCACCACCTATAATCGAGAACTATAAACGTACATGTTTTGAACTTACGCACGCAGAGCTGAGACGGCTGGCATATCTCTGGTGGCCGTCCAAGCCCTTATTATTGTAGTTCCCTAATATTCATTTATTTTCTAATTATTTCCTTTCCCACACTCCTCCTACCTTTTACCCAACGTTATGTTTTCACCCCGTCACCCTTATAAGTTATACAGTTCAATAATGATCTAAAAAGTGAATTGAAGTGAAGTGTGGCGGGAGCCTACGCCAGGCTGGGTTGGCTAGATATAGATCTGGTCCTTCGGTTAGCTTATGTTAGTTTATTGATTTTGGATCGGCCATCAGTTACGCGGTGAGCAGACATTTTGGTCCTTCGAGCCGGATCCTTCTGGTTGAGGGATCCGCGCCAGCACCAAGCGACCTGAGCGAAGGAGAAGACGCAGTGGCTCGCGGGAGCCAATTGAACGCTACCTACCTGTATCCTGGAGTGAAGTCCTACCGTGACAGCCCCTTTGCTGGCCACTCCGAACCAGCTTAAGGTTCCGGTATAGAGTGACCTCATTAATTATTCGGTCACTCTATACCGGAACCTTAAGCTGGTTCGGAGTGGCCAGCAAAGGGGCTGTCACGGTAGGACTTCACTCCAGGATACATGTATATGCACTTTTTATATAAAATATATAATGATATTGACTGGTATGGATATCATTGTTATTAATCACAATAAAGCTTACAGCAGATTATACTCATATAGTTTAAACTCCTAACAGTCACTTGTAAGGTATCATAAATGAGTACAAACAGTAAAGGTCAAGTCGGCAAATAGGGACTGAAGCAGCACTTCTCAGGCCTGTTCTTCGTCCAACTCCCGGTAAGTCTTCATGTTTGCAAGGGTTATACTGAAAAATGAAAGCTCAATAACCTAAACAGCGAGTAAAATTCACGAAATATTGACGCCGCGTCCGCCATTCCCAGTAGTCACCGAGACAAAGTCACCCTACCTCGAATAGTCTGCCTTTTCTTTTAATAAAATTTCAGTATAGCCCTGTCCCTTGTTTCATATAAATAGAATACACTACTCACAGCGCACATATCGTGCTTAATTCCGGTAGCGCTGCCGACTTCCAGGAGTCTCAGCAATCCCTCCAAATCGCCCACGCATCAGCTGTAGTGGTCAGCAAGAAGCGCGCCAAGTAAGGCTTCCTATATATCTAGTTCAGTTACTGTCCAGGATGGCTAACAAGAAGAACAGAAATAATAAAAGGAAAAGTACTCACAGACATGTTTTCAAGAAAAAATCTCTTCCACCATGCCTTGTGAAGAAAAAGAAAAAATGAGAAACCAAGTAATGTCCTTCTAGAAGGTAATAGTAGTAGAATCATCAACCTGGACAAGCTCTGTGAGTATAGTGAGCAGTTAAATGCACATTCCTCACACTGCAATGGCTCTGTTAGACTAGTTGGTGAAACTAGAAATGGCTTGGCATCCATTCTGAAGGGTCAGTGTGAAAAGTGTAATCACACCATCACTTTCCAGACCTCAAAGAAGGTGAAGGGACCTCGTGGCTATAGTAGGTGGGAATGCAACTTAGCTGCTGTGTGGGGGCAAATGTCAACTGGTCAAGGTCATAGCCAGCTTGAAGAATCTATGAGTGTGCTGGGTGTCCCTGTGATGACTAAGGCAAGTTTCACTTCCACAGAGAAAGACATTGGTGTACAATGGAAGAGAGAGTTACACCAGTTGATGGTTGAGGCAGGACGAGAGGAAAAACGGCTGGCAGAGGAGAGAGGTGATGATTACCATAAGGGTGTACCAGCAGTTACTGTGATAGTGGATGGTGGATGGTCCAAACGTTCCCACAAACATTCGTACAATGTGAAATCTGGCGTAGGGATGATAATTGGAAAAGAAACTGGAAAGCTTTTACACATAGGGGTAAGAAACAAGTACTGCCATGCCTGTGCCACTGGTATTTCTCAGAAGGACCACTTATGCTTTAAGAACTGGTCTGCATCATCGTCAGAGATGGAAACTGACATTATCTTGGAGGGCTTTCTGGAGGCTGAGAAGGTGCATGGGGTTCGTTACACTATATTCATTGGTGATGGTGACAGCTCTGTGTATCCTACTCTCCTCCAATGTGTTCCTGTCTGGGGTCATGTGATTGAGAAGCTCGAGTGTGCTAACCATACATGCAAATGCTATCGCGGTGCACTCGAGCAACTTGTCCACACCAATCCTTCTTACAAGGTAAGTGGATGACTAACCCTCAAGATCAAAAAGAAATTGGTTAGTGGAGCCAGGTGTGAAATCAGGATACGAAGCAAGGACGCTGACACAGCAAAGGCTCTAAAAGCACTCAGAAGAGACCTTGCAAATGGACCATCTCATGTTTTTGGAATCCATACGCATTGTAGCCCTGATTTTTGCACTACAGCTCAGCAGCATCAGCACCAGGACCGAGGACAAGTCACAAGAGCACCAGGACCAGCAGCAAGACCACCAGGACCAGCAGCAAGACCACCAGGACCAGCAGCAAGACCACCAGGACCAGCAGGAAGACCACCAGAATCAGCAGCAAGACCACCAGGACCAGCAGGAAGACCACCAGAATCAGCAGCGAGACCACCAGGACCAGCAGCATGAGGTCCAGGACCAAGACCAGTGGCCAGAACAGCAGTTCCAGGACCAGGAACTGGAGCAGCAACAGCAAAATTCTGCTAATGGTGTGAATGTGATGGATTACACTAACAGTGAACTGAAAGATTCTGAGAGTGAAGAGATGTATTTAGAAGGTATGTGATATTTTTGGAAATAAAATTATTACAAACTGAATTAGACTAAACGAAATAATATTTAGGATCTAATTTAAATAACATCTTGGCATGTCTGGTATCTATGGAAATAAAATTAATACGAACAGTGAATTTTACTAAAAAAATAATTAGGATCTAATTTAAATAAGGCCTTGGCATATCTGACCCATACTTTATGTGAACTCTCGAGATATTGGTATATTATTGTTATTTTAATTTATTTAGTTCGTCATTAACCAATTCATGCATCTAATATTATTTATACACTGTTTGAAAAAACAACAACAACTATAGTCTCCAATTTGTTTTGGAGAGAATGTAATGTGGTGCTAGTGTACATGAGTGCTAGTGGAAAGAGGGAGAGTATGGTTACTGTGTATATATAAATTATTTTGAAGAGAAGAAAGGAGCTATCCCTACTTGTTGTACTATCTTTAATTAAAATCCTTACATTAAACCTTCGATTATAAATAACTGTTTTAAACTATTCAAATCATCAGATTTTTTATCGATTTTCTAGAACTTTGTGGTGAGCAAGGAAGTTTGTGGCAAGAAACACTTACGGATTATCCTGCCATAGAAAGAGAAATTCGGCAAGGGGGACTCACACCTACCAAAGTGAATGAAAAGATGTTCCACGACACATTCAAACTGTACTTAGTCGACTTGTTAGTAAAGCCAAGCAGCTTCTAGGCAACAATACGACAAATCTAGCAGAATGCTGGGTGCACATAAGATCAAAGTTTGATGGAGGAAAAGTCATCAATCGATCCCAGAGTTGTGCATGGGAGAACAGAAGCATGGGGGCAGGTTTGCATCAAAACCTTGGTGCAGATTGGGGTCCACAGATATGGAAGAACATGACTGACTCTTCTCCGAACAAAGTATATACTGACGTGGCTGGTCATTTAGCTGAAACAGTAAAGAAAGACAGAGAAAGAAAGAACACAGAAGCAGCCAAAGAGAAAAGACGAATGAATAAGTACACCACAACAGATGACACTACTGCAGCTCGCAGCGCATATAATAGACACGATGGTGGTACTTCACCTGATGAAGTAAATGATGACATTCTCCCTGAACAGTTAGAGCAATTGAAGACCGGATTTTACAGAACAAAGGTGGCCATCACTGAACAAGAAGCAAAGGAAATAGAAGCTAGCACAAGAAATCAGGCTGACAGTACACGATGGTTAGTGGAACGAAGGAAGATGCTGACAGCATTAAAAGTTGGAAGCATTGCAAAGATGAGGAAGAACACGAAAAGAAGCAAGAAAGTCCAAAACTTACTGTACAGCACCTTTAAGGGAACTGAGGCGACTAGATATGGGTCAGCAAAAGAGCAGGAGACTATAGATCTCTATGTAGCTCACCAGCAAAAAAAATGGCCATCATCAGCTGACCATCAACAAGTGTGGACTTTCCATCTCTCTTAGTAACCCCTGGCTTGCTGCTAGTCCAGATGGTGTAGTAAGTGACCCAAGCAACCCTTCACAACCATTGGGCTTAGTGGAAGTTAAAAATCCATTCAGTGCAAGAGATAAGACACTGGATGAAGCTTGCAAGACATCTTTATTCTGCCTAGAAAAAAAAAGACAATGAATACAAGTTAAAAACTAGACATGATTATTTTTATCAAGTTCAATGTCAGCTGTATTGCACTAATACAGATTGGTATGATTTTATACTGAGAACAAACAAGGACTTGCACATACAACACATACAAAGAGACAAAAAGTGGTGGGGTTTTTACAGATGGCAAAGCTTCATAAATTTTATTTTGAAGCACTTTTACCAGAACTGGCATATCCTCGATTCAGGCGTGGAGGCATCAGAGAACCTATTGACTAAGCATCATTATTGTTTGTGATTATTATTTAACTTGTATTTCACCTCATCAAAACAACAAATTCATTGATCATTGTCTTACACATTCTAATTTACTGTGTATACTTATGGTTCACTGTAACAATCTAACAAATGAATATGACTTAGTCCAGAGCACTAATGGTACTAAGCAGTGGGTTGACTGATAATTACTTTGTGGTAGACTCAAAGTAGCCTGTGGTTTGTGGGATTAGTACCAGTGTAATGCGTGGGTGTAATTCTATACCGGAACCTTAACCAATTAGCCAACTACCTGCCTGTAGCATACCAGGAGATACCGTCCTTTCGCGACAACTCCTTTCCTACAAGACGCCATCTTGTATTCTATTTGCAGCGCATTCGCCGCACGTGTAGCAGCTTTGCCGCCAAACCTGGCAACGTGACGACCCCTTACCTCCCAACAAAGTCTTTCGGAACTGACGACTCTTTATCGATCGGGCTCGCTCGAGATCTAAGAAGGGACACCCCTTACCGGACTTAGTTGTGAAATCGACGACCCTGTACCGACTGGGTTTAATTTCTGAACTTTGTTTATTTCCTGGAATTGTCTGCGGTGCATTCTTGGGAATACTTTCTCCAGATTGGGAATATCTACAAGTTGGGAATACCTACGAGCTAATCAACCTACACTTGGGAATACCTACCAGTTAATCAATCTACAGCTAATAGTGGCAGTGAAGAAGACAGTAAGGAAGACAGTGAATCCTCCAAGCTTGTATGTCAGTATGGAGCGAAATGTTACAGACAGAACCCAGCACACCTCAGAGAATGTTATCATCCACCAAAAGGAAAAGCAGCTGTTACTTCTAGAACAAGACCGACCCGGCAGGCCTCAGCAATTTCCGTGAAACATTTGAGTCTGTTGTCCGAGGACTCAAGGATTGTGGCTGTGACACCACCAGGACGCTTGATTATGTAGGAACAGGAACCTGGCTGCCTTGGTACTTGCTGCCACCAGTTCCAGCTATCGCAACTCCCAGGTAGAATGATTAGGTAGCTACCTCCTACTCAAGACATGGAATACAGAAACAGATAGAAAAGACTGGAGGTATGACCCAGTGTGGACTGGCCTTAACCCTATCACTAGCAATAGCGCCATATGGCGCTTTTACCAATAAAAATTCAACCGCTCGCGATCCGATCCTAAATTTGGTCTCAATGTATGCAGTTAATAAGCTACGTATTCGTTCCGACTCGATCGACGTCCCTTTCCTAACTAGGTTTGCCATCTGCTGGGATGGGTATGGCCTCCCTCGGCATTGACGTTCGATCTTAGCCCCTCCCTCTTTCCGGCCTATGAGGCTCTCACCTGATTGGGTGAGCTTGTGGGTGCCACACCCACTCATCCCAGCATTCTCACAGCAGGATTACCCTGCTGGAATTAACCCCCTACATCTCTCTATAGGGCGGGTGGGATGGGAGTAACACTGTCCTTTCCACCTATTCCTTTCTTCCTTACCGTTGCTGTCTCTATCGATATTCGATATTCAATAACCGCCCCACTGCTTCACTTCGCCACGTGCTGACTATTGCGCATGCTCAGCTTACCAGCCTATCCTACACCCCTACATCTACCGGCTCCGCCCAGGTCACTTGCCTATTAACCGATTACTGGCCGAATTATTACTTAACCGCGGTGCCGCGAGCCGCCGTATTTTTTTCCGCCGGAAGTAACCCTTACTGGAGAAGCAACTTTCTGACTTTGTAACGGAGAAACAATCGGTCCTGGACATAAAGTTTCTATTGATCAGCCACTGGTAAAAGCTTGCTCTTGCTATTGCTCAATGGATTGAAAGTCCTGCGCGCTCCAGTTTTCGACAGTGGATGGGAGGACGCCTAAGGCTACGAAAATTTTTGGTTTCTCGTAGCGTCCTTGGGGTGCCACTTCGCGTTGCTTAGTTTCACTACGCTAGTTATGAGCTTACAATAGAAGACAAGTTCAGAGATTTGAGTAATGGTTATGAATGACGCAAGAATGGACACTAACAGCAACTTATAAAGGTGAATTGTTAAGAAACAAAACATACGCCATTTTCAGATTTATATTAGTAAGAATAAAAACATCCAAATCTAGCCAATGATATAGACTTTAATTCATTAATAAGTCACTCTGTGACATTCTTGTGTTCTTTTTATATATTCCAGGTATATTATGAACTTTACAATACTACTAATATTCCAAAGTTATGGATCAGCTTGGAAATTGGAGATACTCTTGTGTTTCCTGCATCTTTGGAGTCCTGAATCCACAGTAGAATCAATAAACTTCTCCAGAAGACTTAAGCTATCATTGCAGCATAACTCAAAGTATCAAAATAATCATGAATTATAGTTCTTGTTATAAAATTTTATATGAAAATATTTGATAAACTTGAAGTGTTTTGTAGCAAGGTTTATCTGATAAATTTTATATTGTAACCACACTTGTAGATATGCTGTACAGATAGCTATACTACATTACAAACCTGAGATGCAATGACAGATAACTGGTAGATTCAGGTATGCAGCTGTAGGCAGATAGTTATTACCCCCTTTCTTGTACGCAGAATTGCGTATTCGGCCTTTCGGGGACAAAATACGGAGGTACGCAATTTTGCGTATTTGGCCAGTAATCGGTTAACCTTAGTTAATGAGACCATTAACTCCATTTAATAGGCTACGTATTCGTTCCAACTCGATCGACGTCCCTTTCCTAACTAGGTTTGCCATCTGCTGGGATGGGTGTGGCCTCCCTCGGCATTGACGTTCGATCTTAGCCCCTCCCTCTTTCCGGCCTATGAGGCTCTCACCTGATTGGGTGAGTTTGTGGGTGCCACACCCACTCATCCCATGGGTTGCCTTGGTGACCCCTCACCCAATCCTACAGGGAATAACTTAACAAAAGAAATTTTTTTTTTTTGAATGAACATCTAGTCTGTGCCCAGACAATGTCCCAAGTCTGGTGACAGTTCGTCTGACTATGTCGTCCTGTTGCCCATCTGCTCCTGCCCCGCCAGTGTGTTCGCAACCCCACATAGGACGTCCGGGGGCGTTCTGATATACAGCGTGTAAGCTGTACTCTCCCACCTGCCAAGGGTCTTGATGAGCGAGTCTTGCACTCCCTTCTGTGCAGCTGTTGTCGCCGCCCCAATTCTAAAACTATGGCCTGCGTAGAAAGTGCAGTCGTAGCCCCGGCTTGTGAGCGCTACCCTCACTGCCCTGACAAACCTCTCCCTTGTCGGCAACCTTCCATCCTCAAACCTGAAGAAAGGGCCTTCACTCCCCCCACGAAGCTCATTGTGTGTCCTGCCCAGGTAGATCAAGAGACCCTTCCGAAAGGGGTCGGTCTTCGACGCCTTGACTCGGATCGTCATGAAATGCGGATTGCCCGTGTCATTGACTCTTACGTCGCCCTGAACCAGATGGCACGCTGGGTTAAACCTCTCTCCAGGAGTGACAATCTCGCCCACCCGAAGAAAACCAAAGAAGCAGTAGCAGCTGACGCCCACAGCATTGCTGCATCTCTGGCATTCGAGTACCCCAGCCAGGTCCTCCTCAATCCCTCCAGCATCTTTAATGAGATAGGGAGACGCACTCTTTGCTGTGCCTGTGACTTCCGCTTCATGCCCTTAATGACATACTCCAGCTGCACCATCGCACAAATATTTGGGTCTCCAGGGTTTGATACAGGATTTTTTGCTAGGGGGGGAAAGTCAAATAGCGACCTTATAGTTGTATTTTTTTTTGTCCTTGCAATACTAGTAAGGTAAAACTGGAACTGGTGATCCATAAAACATTCAAACTAGAAGGATAACCTATTAGGAGTCTGGCTTAATTAATGTCAGAGCTATTCAGCTTTCAAATTGAACAAAGTTGTTTATTAGAGGTAATCAATTGATCAATACATAAATATAATAAAATAAGTTTAATTTCCTTACCTTATTAGTATTGCAAGGACAAAAAAAATACAACTATAAGGTGCTGAGTAGTAGCTAATGGATATCAGAAAGTATTTTAAGAAAAAGAGACCTTGTGGCTCCAAAGGAAGTGAATCCGAACCCAAAAAAAGCAAATGTGATAGCTATGAATCGGTGAAACACAAGGAACAGATTCGAGCAGTGCAGCAGAGAGAGAGTGAGGAGGTGAGGGAGGAAGTGAGGAAGAGAGAAGAGGTGAGGAAAGAAGTGCAGCAGAGGGAAGAAGGGCTGGGCCGCACAGAGGGAAGAAGGGCAGCAGAGGGAAGAAGGGCCGGGCCACACAGAGGGAAGAAGGGCAGCAGAGGGAAGAAGGGCAGCAGTGGGAAGAAGGGCAGCAGAGGGAAGAAGGGCAGCAGAGGGAAGAAGGGCAGCAGAGGGAAGAAGTGCAGCAGAGGGAAGAAGGGCAGCAGAGGGAAAAAGTGCAGCAGAGGGAAGAAGGGCAGCAGAGGGAAGGAGTGCAGCAGAGGGAAGAACTGCAGCAGAGGGAAGAAGTGCAGCAGAGGGAAGAAGTGCAGCAGAGGGACGTAATATGAAGATGAACATTGGCTGAGGCAATCCCAAACTAAGCTCCAACCTAAAACATCCTAAGGCTAGCCTGAAGAAATTGTACAAATCTAGGCTTACCTACAAGAAAAGTTGGGAGGAAAAGTATTTTTTGTATGTTTTAATACCTATAGGTGAAAATCATAGGGGGGGGGGGGGGGGGAAACTCTGCTCAAGGGGGGAAATCCCAGGGTTCCCCCCCTCTGTATCAAACCCAGGTCTCCCAGGCCCAGCGCAATCCATGAACCTCGGGGTAGGGCCGGGGCCCCCACAACGAACAGCTGGGTGGTTGCCGTCGCAACTGCTACAGACATGCGCGTGTCTGCAGCTGGGAAAGGTACAGCCCACTGTGTTTCACTTGCGGCACACTTGACCGTAGAGGCGCTGTGGCCGCACCGGGGGAGATGTCCTAGCCATGGCGATCAACACCGACTCCAGGCTCCTCAGTCGCTCGCCAACATCCGGCTCGGGGTTGCCGCTCTGAGCGCACTTCCGTTCACTGTGCGAGGTGGCAAAGCACAGCTCGCACCTCCTCGTGCCTGACGCCCTCCCTGAAAAGTTCATCGAGAACAACGTGCCATTCACCGCCGACCATTTCTTGTTGCCGGACAGGGCTACCTACCGCCCAAAGGCCGAGTCATAACGGACCCATCCGAGGCGTTCGTAGTCCTGCGACACATGGATGATTAGTATCATGTATGCCATAAGCTCGATGTATGCCATGAGCTCGGGGACTACAGTTGGCTCATGTGTGGCAAAGACGGCGACGTATGTCCCGAAGTACTGCAGCCACATAAATACGTCTCTGACCTTCCTGCTTTGTCTACCTCGCTTCTCCTTCCCCACATCCCCCTCAGCTTCTTTGGGTCCGACCCAGAACTCGGGCAAAAGTTCACCCATCTCAATGAACTCCAACGTTCTGATCTTGTTCACCAGCTTCGCCGGTACCGGAGGCATGCCATTGCCTACATAAGCCCCCGCTGTGGGAACTCTGCTCGGCCAAGTACCTGGTATGCTCCCTCCAACCGACGCAATACCCAAGGCCGACGTGCCTGGCATGCTCTCTCCGACCAACGTAATGCCCAAGGCCGACGTGCCTGGCATGCTCCCTCTGACCACCTTGCTGCCTGGGGCTGTCGAGCCTAGCACGGTTGCTCCAGTATGTGGGCCACCCGGGATCAACGATCCGTCTACGCACGGAAGCCCAGCGAGGGCCGCTGTCGAAGGCATCGTGTTCAGCTGGACAGGGCTCAGCCCGTCTGCATCCCCCGGGGCCGACGTGCCCCGTCCTACAGAAAAAAGGAACATAAAACCCATCAACCCCGCCCACTTTCTATTTTTTTGTGCGTATGTCCCGCCCCCTACTTGCCATGCCACCTTACTTAACCCCCCTCCTCCCACTATAATCCCCTGCCTGCCCATCCCCTTCTCCCTTATCTAACGCTAGATAGGTATTAGTGGGGGCGGGCCGGAGCCACGCCATCATCCCCAGTGGAGAGAGATGCAGTTGTATGCCCGCCTCCCGAGAGAGGGCCGGTGGTTGTATCCCCCCTCCTTGTATTTTTTTTCCCCTTCTTACTTGTGCCACTGCTGGAACTCGCTTCCCCAGCGCTGGGCCGGCTCCCTCCCGACTCTGATGCCGGTTCATGCGGGACACTTGGACTAGCCCCCGCAGAAGGATCTGGAATTAACTCCCTTGGGATGCCTCTCTCCGCCAGTGTCTGAAAACCTGGGATTTTGAATAGAAGTTCCCTCAGGGTATCCCGCATCACGCCTTCTCCGCCGCTGATGCAGACCCTGCCTCGGCGTCCTCCATTCAGCAACACTGTCCTCTCTACCTTGTCCTTTTCTTTTTTGTTTCTCTCCGTCTCTACCGGTAACCGCCAGTAACACTGTCCTTTCCACCCTGTCCTTTCTACCTTACCGTCGCTGTCTCTATCGATATTCGATATTCGATAACCGCCTCACTGCTTCACTTCGCCACGTGCTGACTATCGCGCATGCTCAGCTTACCAGCCTATCCTACACCCCTCTACACCTACCGGCTCCGCCCAGGTCACTTGCCTATTAACCTTAGTTGAGACCATTAACTCCATAATGAAAAGCTTTAACAGCGTTCTAAATAGGCAAATTTTGTGTTGCCGGTAACTAGGGGGAAAAGGGAAAAGTAAATTTGAATTTTTTAATTGACCACACGCGTTGACCGCAGGAGAGAGAATGGATGCCAACGAAGTTATCCAGCGCTTATTCGAAGACGACTTCGGTCTTTCTGAAAATGAAACTAGCGATGAGGAGGACTAGTTTAGCAGATTCATTGACTGAAGCAATAAACAGCTGTCACACCTCCCTTCGAGGCTTGAGGGGAACCGGAGGATGACCGCGAGAGTATTGCTGGTTGCTCGCGGCAGCTTTTTCACTCGGGTCCGGTGAGTCGTTGTTTTATACGGGTGTATATTTTAGTAGTGGAGTGTGTACAAAGTTCTAAAGCGATGGTAAAATGAGAATATTCTTGCTTGCTTTTTTTTCTTTTCTTACTATTGTACCTTTCTTGTTGCCATAATGTCGATTGCAATTCTTCTAGCAAACTGCAACCTAGCCACAAATGCAATTATGGTGCTTAATGTATTCATGGATTCTGCAGCATACACCACAATACCCACAGCTTGTGGTGTTTTTTTTTTTGGGGGGGGGGGGGTTGGGGGGGTTTGTTTGTTGGTTGTTTTTTTGCAATTTTGTTTGGTTGTTTTCAAGGCTGAGCTTTCACTCTCTATAGGCATTTCAATACCTTCAGCTATAATGTTTCAATCTAGTGTGAACTGACACCAGTGACTCTATTGGGACATATTACTGTACTGCCTGCATTGCATGTGCTGTGTGCGTACATAATGTATAATAATATTAGTGAAATCCTTTCAGTATTCATTGGAATGCATTTCACATTACTTGGGACAAATGTGGTAGTCTGGGTGTCTCCAGGTTTTATATGCCCACAGTGTATGTTCTGGAGATTCATGCACTGATATGTAACAAATATGATGAGCATGCAAGGATGGATAGGATAGGAAACCGTGATTTAATTTTGAGGCAAAGTTTGCAGTAAACTTCCTTTTGGTTGATTCATTCAGTTTAACACTATTTGCACCTCTTTTGGGTTGGGTTATTAGCAAGGTTTCAAGTGCAAGACTTAAAGAAAATGTTTTTTTAACCTTAAAAGATTAAAGCCGATTAGTTACACAGATCTGCTAATGCATGAAGTATTAAAAGAAAGAATTTTTTTGCTGCAATTTTGAGGATCATTACATGAATTTTAAATGAAGTTATCTGTGTGATATAAAAACAATATAGGAGGCTGTTGAAATGTTTTGCGAGTTTGGTTTATTTGAATTATTCATTCCTCTCTTACTAGAATAATATGTGTGTATGATGTGACCAAATCCAGCCTGAGGGAGTGGATCGTGAATATCAGTATGGCACTCAGTATGGGTCCTGAGCCAGATGTGGGAGTGCTTGTGAAAAGATATCAATAGCACACGCCTCTCTACGCAACCTTCTTAACGAAGCTTTTTGAATTAAATATCACTGTGTTTTGGCATTGAAGTTTGAGTATTGCTAATATAACTTTTTTTTTCTTTACTGCTGAGTAGCTAATTGCTCTCAAATCCATTTAGAGGCTAAGATAAACTGTTGGTTTTGTAAGTGCTTACTGAAGCACAAGCTACCACTGTCATTTCAAGTTTATTTGGTAGCTCTTGGGAGATGAACTGTACAATAAAACACATTATGCGAGCTGAGCTGTGCAGACAATGAAAGGGTACTTAGCGGGAATGTGTAATGTCTCTTCAAAGCACTCCACAGATCAGATTACCTACTACTACGTGCACCCCCCCCCCCCTCCATTCCCTCTCATTTATTGGGATAGTATAATAATTAAGGGTACACACTTAAAGTTAAAATGAAGTATAGTTATTTACAACAACTCTCCATTTATAAGTTAACTTTAGAGCAGCAAATTTGCCTAATATCATAATTGTCCGATAGAGTATAAACTATAAGTATGTCTTTAATGGTATTTAAGTAGTTGTACGAGTGAATTCTTGGCATTATTCTTGATTTATGGGAAAGCTGATAAATTGAACTGTCCATCTGTTGATATGTTACCCTAAGGTAGTTGTTAATCCAAGTACTTCTTGCACAGTCCCATAGTAACATAGATATACCGCCAATCAGATGAGTGATATTCTCGGGTATCCAATGGATAATAAAATTTATTAGGTACTGCTCATGCGCAAACAATTCTATAACCTAGGGGGACGTAATAACCCAACGTAATAACTATGAACACAGGTGATATGGAAAAAATATTGCCCTAAGCCACATCCTGTTTACTTTAATGCATTTTCTATGTGGCAATAGTTATCAGGCTCTGTTCAGTACCTAATATATCTCCATAGTACACTGTTATCTTGTTAAACAACAGGATAACAAAGTGACCTTTGTTCTGCAAATAGAGCTGGAGCTTTTTATTTTTATTATTATCATTATTATAGTTATTATTATTAATATTATTATTTTAATATTATTAACATGCTCCTCCTTCTTCCTACCCCCCCCCCCCCCCCCCCTTCATTCTGGCACTAAATTGGCCTTCTGTATAGTGCGTCATGCTGGAATATTTGAAAATGATCTGCTTTTTAATTGGCTCCTTATCACTTCTGGAGTGTTTAATTATGTTAAGTGATTTAAATTTGTGACATTGTGACCTTCAGGGAATTCTACTCAATATTCATCTGAACCGCTATTAAAACCACAGTGCACCGATACACAGTCATATTTATCACATGATATCATGTGGTGTGTGCGTGCAATGAATATTACTAATAAAGATCTATGAATTAAGTAAGTAATACAAATCCCATGCAGAGGTAAAACATAATGCTGTAAGTATAGTTGTTGTTGTTGTTGTTGTTATTTTTTTTGGGGGGGGGGGTGATTTTCAAGTATCTATGATTCAACAATAGTTATTATGGAGTTCAAAATAAGTAATGCATACGTGTGTGTGTGTGTACCCTGCAGTGGCCTTGTCTCTGTACCGTGGCCGTGTGCGTAATGAAGTTACAGTAGTAGTACAAGTGCAAGGAGTGGTGTTACTGAAACTTGGAGGGAATCCAGTTAGTCAATTTCTAGACTGTAATGGAACACAGAATAATGTGACTAACTTAGTATGGAGGAAAGATAATGCAGAGACAAGATTTAGTGTAGCAGCAAGGAGCACTGGATTACGTCTAGATCTGACAAATGCTCAAGTTTCAGATGAAGGAGTATACATGTGTGTGGACACTGTTACTGGAGACTCTGTACCAATCAATGTTGCAGGATGTAAGACTATACTTTAGAATTTGTAAACAAAAATATAAATAAGCATTTGTAGGGTCAATAAGTGTTCAATTCTTTTGTTAATTCATCATAAAAAGGAGTTTATTATGACGGTGAAGTCGAATAGTTGTGAAACAAAGCAAACACTCAGATTATAATATGTTCATGCATAGATATGGTTTAATTCTCAACTTCTTTTCGTTTTTTTAATGATTTATTTCTAATTCCAGATCTAAGTCAGTTGATATGTTCGAATACGTTAGCTGTGCTGGCTTGCTTGCAACAATTTATTTTTGCAGCTTTAGTTCTTGTGATAATGTCAAACCTTCTTTTACTGCAGTGTTTGGTGCAAGTACTCAAAATATTTTGCACAATTGTTGTTAATTGCCTCACTCGGTAATCCTAAAAATTTTCATTTAATATTTACATTAGTTCTAGTCTAATTATAACCATTGTGTAATTCATTTCATTTCCAGCATCCTTGGCCATAACTTCTGCTGAGGCAACAGTTTCCGTTAAGAGAGGCTTATCAGCATTACTGAGAATCTATTTCTCTTCAAAAATTAATATAGTAGCAAGTGATATAGTTTGGAGGGATCCTAAATCAAGAGTGATTTCATCATCTTCAAGACACACTCTAGTAGATTCCAACACTGTATTGAGAATTACTAATACTGAAGTAGAAGATACTGGAATGTACTCTATATCTATCAACAAACATCTCTTTAGAAAAGCTTATATTAGAGCTTCTACTACAATTGCTCTAAATATTCAAGGTAAGTAGCCAGGTCAACTTACACAATGCATTAGGCTACAAATAGTCACTGAAGAGTTATGTATCAAATTTAATTTTGTATCTTGTAGTGCAACCCACAGTGGAGTCTAGTCCTATGGATATGTTAATTCTGGAGCATGAAGATGTCACATTGACCTGTGTCTATACTGGTTCCCCTAAACCAGTCATTAGCTGGCAGAAAGATGGCAACACTGTACCTGACATACCACGGAGTAGTATACAGTTGTTTGAATTAAAAAACGACACCACCGGAATATATACAGTAAGATTACATCACTATTAATTCTTTGATACCTTTTACAACTACTGAAACATTGCAGGTAGAGAGCAGATACACTTTAACTGGTGTGTTTGTGACTGATGCTGGGAGATACAGATGTTCAGCCAGCAGTTCTGTATTTGCTGAGGCTATAGAGTCTGAAGATGCACAACTTCAGATCGTGTGTAAGTTCTAGAAGTATGCCATAAGTGTTGAAAACATCAATATACACCCAGGTATGTATATACCAGCTATTGCATTCTTTGAAATTCTGACAATCTCACAATTACAGCAGCTATAGAGTCTGAAAATGCACAACTGAAGATCTCTAGAAGTATGATAAGTGTTGAAAACATCAATATACACCCAATTTATGATTTAATAATTGGTTAACAATAACAGGGGTTATAATATTATGAATTCCATATTGTTCATTTGTGACAGTCTCTGTGAAAAGGGTCCTTGTCGCGCTAAAATAGATTTTGAGTTATAGCCCGTTAAAGTTGGCAAGCCAATGGAAAGTGCAAAAAAAATTTTTAATTCATTGTAAAGAACCACCACTAAACAATTGCCTGTAATGCTGAAGCTAAGTTGCGCGTATATACGGATTATAAATTGCTAAAGTCATGAGCGCCTATACGGATAAATTTTTTTAGTAGTTATAGCAACACAAAAGCAGCGCGGGAAAGTGGTTAGCAAATCTAAAGGCAATAATGGCTTCTGGTGAAGTGTGCGCTTCCGCTCTGAATGATTTTAGCCTTTATTTCCCTGGGGATCAAGCAGCCTATTACAGACATAGGAATTTCTAATGGCACAAGTAATTTATTATGATGAAACAGAGGTTATGAATGAAATGGATGTTATGGATGAAACTGAAAGTCTTCATACTGTATCTGATGCTCACTTATTGGAATGTTACCAACGTGAAGTAGGAATCATTGATAATTCTGACGTGCATGAGGTGGCTTTGAGCAGGATGTCTACAATGACTTTGGAAGATTCCCCTGCTGAAATTACAGATGACATCTCTGAATTTGTTGAGAATGGTTGCGGCTGTAAGTGGAATGGTAAGAGTTGTGTGAAACAATTTTCAGTTTCTCACATACAAGAAATACGACTGCAATGCCAGGAACTTTCTCGTTCTGAATTCACAGGTCACATATATTCATGAAATTGAGCCCAGGATAAATATGAAACCTTACTTGATTAGTTTTGTCCCATGAAATAGCTGTACAGTAAAAGAATCCATGGACTGACTTGAACCAGTCTGGAGTTCAAAATAACATTATTCCATGAAGTTGTTCGGGGAATGGATCCAAAGGTATGTACAACTCTACCTGTCTTGCATGCATTGACTGGTTGAGATACCATCTCAACATTTGGAGGAAGAGGGAAGAAGACAGCTTGGAATACATGACAAGTTTGTTCCTACTGTAACTGATACATTTGAAAGTCTTTTGCTATCAGTGAATCAGTAATATCTGCACTAGAACAATATGTAGTTTTATCACAGTACCAGTGATCTAGAGCGAGTCAATGATGCCAGAAAGTGGCTATTCACTAAGCAGCACTCCAACAGCCCATAAAACAGGCTTGCTATCAAGCAAATTGTTAGAACGTGGCTTTAGACTCCAATCCAGACTAACTCATCAGGCCCGTCTCTGCAATTAAAAAAGTGTCAGACCAGGAAGTGAGTGTTGTTTAATCTAAAGTGGATGTGCTTAAGCAGTATGCATAAGCTAAAATTATATAAATATGACAGAAAAATAACTACAATAATTTAAGTAAACTTTCCAAAAATTTGTATGCGACGTTCATTTTGGCTAAAGAAATCATTAGCAATTTCTTTCATTTCCAGTGCATCTGTTAGTTTTTTGTGAATATGGAGAATCATTAGATGATTTAGTTGTTGTTTCATCATTGATCGTAAATATGTCTTTAATCTTCGCAAGCACTAAATGACCTCTCACTAGAGCTGTTAGTGGCAGGTATAACTAAAATTAGTTTGGCTAACTTCAGCACTTCATTTAGTAATTAATGAACACTGGCTTTATGTTAGGTATAGTATTTTAAATTTTGCGTTGTGTTTTCTGGACATCAAGAGGTCGCGTCTGCCAGGGCCATCCTCACACAACAAGAGAGCTGTGGGGTTGTAAAGCCCACAGACGTCCTGGACTTTCTTTGTAAGAGACTGAACAATCTAAAACCACACATTTAGCCCCAATGACAGGCACAAATATAGAGTTAATCAGTCTAAATTATTGTAATGAAGATTCAAGGGTTGACCAGAAATGAAAATGAACAGGAACTCAATGAAAGATAACTGAGATTGAGCAACAAATCTCACAAACCAAACACACAACAATACGGAGACATAAAATGAATGACTCACACGGAGTAAAAAGGGTTCAACGTACGCGACAAAGAATGTTCGTACAAGACGAAGACTGTTCATGTACACAATGAGAACAAGAAAAGACGAGGTGTTGGAGACGAGTGCCACAACACGAGCAAGTTACAACAACTGCAAACTGATGGGTGAGCAACAAAAAGAATAAGTAATAATAGGAAAAAAGGCAGGAAAAATCAAAACAAACATGCGTAACAAAAAACAAACTCACAAACATGAGAGAGTTCAAAAATCATTTTCAGGCATCCTCTCAGGCCTGAACAGGATTCAAGAATATCACTAGTGGTGTGCTTGAGCACAAATGGCGAGCGAGCCTGATAGTTAGGTAACATAAAACTAAGTATTGTTACTATGTTTTAGCTTAGTTCATGCAAAAACTATAATAGCCGTTATGACCTTTTATTTCAGCAAACAAATACAAAATCACTCTCTTACCTGATTAATGGTAACTTTTGTAGTATCAAACATCTGCCATTCTGATAATCTCAATTACCAGTAACTCTTGAACAAGCTCTCAGCTACGATTAAAAATAATAAACCAGTGTTATTATTTGTAATTTTAGCTCCGTATCTCCCCTAAAACGGCGAAGTTTTGAAATTATGTCTGGAACAGGGTCTTCAATGCCATAGTAACCGGTCGAATCAACTTTTTGTTTCTTGAAAAGCAAGCGTTTTCACAGAAATTTTCTCACACTTTGGAGCTTTAAGTATGAAGTAAGGCTTGCTTAATGCTGTATTTTCAGAATAAACTGGGGTCAAGCCTAAAAAGCCGTGTTTTTTGGAGAAAAAAAGTTCCCCGCGCGCGCGTTTAATTACATACGTACGTCCAAACATATATACAAATAAATAAAAAAATAAACATCCCCGATTTTCAATTGTGTTACCCCTGTAAGTGTCTCGCTCGCTACGCTCGCTTGCCAATTAAAATATCTTAACTAACATCCATGGAGTTCCAGTAACTCCTTTACTGAATTACTCCCCCAAATTACTCCCCTAAGGAGTTATTCTAACTCCTCATCTTTAACAGTACTAAATGTTTCTCCCAATTTGCCCTCACTAGATTCCTTGTGAAGTCTTTTTATATGTCAAACTCGAAGATTTCTCTAAGGTTGATTTAAATACTATCAAAAACAAAAACTACCCAAAGTACAAATTAATATTCCTTTTACACTACAATAAAATAATAATGAATGTGTGATATAATCAAAGATGCTCTGTTTATAGATACCCAGTGTTATTCTAAAGTTACCAGACTATGATGCCCAGTAGCTAAAGATGTGCTTGTTGATAAGTTGCTAAAGATGCCTGATACAGCTATGAGGTTGCAGTTATGTTAGCTGGCCACTCTACAATTATTCTCATAGTAGTTGTAGCCAATTAAAAAGTTACTTGATCAATTTTTTTCTAAAAAATAATATAGCTATTACAATGTATAAATACTCACAGTAACTTCCAAAAGTATAATTTCATATCATAGAACCCTTAATTTCTAATCTAACATTTTTATTTATATTGATGTAGCACCATTTGAGGCTCCTTTACTAAAACTCGTTCATAAAACATCACTATCACTCACATTAGAATGGAATGCTATCAATTCCTCCAGCAGAAATGTAGAAATAAAGGGATACAATTTGTCAGTATGTGACAGAATGAGTAGTTGCTTTTACTCTCTATCTACAACTAATAGAACTAAAATTTCTAACTTATCACCAAGAAGATTATATACAATTAGAATTTTTGCTTACACTAGTTCATTAAATGGTATGTCATTGAAAAGTCCTTTATCCTCACCATTATCTGTAGAAACAGACTTCCCTGAAGGTAATATAATCAAATGTATTGTGGTAAATTCTAACATAAGAACTGTTTTGTCTACAGCACTTGGTTTTGTGCTGAAGGGCATTTTCTACCCAAGAAATTCTTACATTGATATAAGGAACATAGGATCAGGCAGTAATGCTTTGAAATGTGTTACTCCATTTAGAGAATGTTGTACTGGAGGCAGATGGGCGTTTCCTAACGGAACTCATGTTGCAAGTAGTCAATCTCATTTTGATATGTTTAAAACACAAGATCTTAGCTCAGTCAATCTCAATCGAATTAACAATTTATATTCACCTACTGGTCAATATGAATGTGTAATTACTGATGGCAATGGAATAGTAACACGACTGAAAGCAAATATGTGTGATTCACAAAGTAAAATAGAATTTACTATCGTGTGTAATATATTTACCAAATCATATATCAATCTCACATTACAGTATAACATACTTGAAATGCATTTAGTGCACCTTTTAAACTACATAAAAGAGATTGCATGTTGTTCATACCTATGATGAACTTAGCACAATGTATAATTTTACATATTACGATTAAAATGTTTTATATATGTGCATCAGGCCGACCATCAGTAAATATAAATACACGAAATTTAGAGATACAGAAATCTGCAGTAGTAACATGTACAGAAAGTGGTAGATGTGGCTCGCTTTCTTCACCAAATGTTAATTATGAATGGACAAAATTTGGAGTTACATTACAAAAGGGTGCATCTAATAAATATAACTTCTCAGTCATTAGCCTTAATGATTTTGGTACCGTGTACCAATGTATTGTGAGGAACAATAGCATTGAAATAGGTAGAACAAACTTTACACTCAATGCCTATCGTAAGTTGGTGTATTTTCAACAGTATATAAATAAAATGATAGATTTGAAGTTGAACAATTTTTGGCAATGTTGTGTATTTGTAGTTTCCAATCCTCTACTTATAATTAACCGAAGTCCAACTGGGAATAACTATGTAGGTCAATACTTCAATGTGACCTGTTACGGAATTGCAAATCCAGCACAAGTCAACCTCAATTTTACGTTTACGGATCCACAAGGGAATGTGATTGTTCCAGGAGAGAAGTATGACAGAGTGACAGTCACACAATTAGAGCAGAATAGACTTGTATATGGGACAACTTTATCTTTCAATCCTTTAAGTGGAGTAGATAATGGAGAGTATGCTTGTACTGAAGTAACAATGCTAGATAGTCTAAATCCTAATGTCGTAAATTCAGCTATCAAGAGTATATTTTCTATTTCATTAGATCGTAAGTTAGCAGATAAGAAGTATTATCATTGGTGGCGAGCGAGCGTAGCGAGCGAGACAATTACAGGGGTAACACAATTGAAAATCGGGGATGTTTGTTTATCAGTATGTATGGACGTACGTAGGTCATTTTGTACTTTGACACCCGCGTATTTTTGTGTTCGCTCTGCGTTCTACCCCGTCCCAAACTTCACTAAACAGTATCCTCTGGTTTAGCGACCATTACCCGTATCACCTTAAAAATTGAATTGTGTGTACCGCTTTGAATTCTTTTGCGTGTGCAGTTAAAACTCTAAAACTTATGGGAGTTCCATTTCTATTCAAGTTAGTCGCTATTTGTCACAGTTATAAGCCCTACTCAACAGCATTTACTGGAAAATTCATTGTCCACTAGACGAACCACGAAGGTAAGTCTTGCTAGGTATGTTCAGTTGTGTGAAAGTATTGTGCGTTGCAACTACTATTAAGAATATCACAAAGAAATTTTTAAATAACGTGACTTGATTTTGTTGCTTCTTTTTCAATTCAAACAGTTTCAGGGAGCGGTTACTATGGCATTGAATCCCCTTTACCGTATATGCTTAATTTAACAACTCGACTTTATTTTAGTAGTTTGAATAACTAGTGTAGTTTAAGGCTCGCTCGCCATTTGTGCTCAAGCACACCACTAGTTAATGTACTAAAATATGTCCAAGTTGAGTTGGCAACACCGCAAGCGGGGTAAATGAGGAATGCATTCAGTACTTAACCAGAAGCAATTTAGTCATGTGAATCCAAGTCAATAAAAGCGCTAACAGTCAACGTTGCACGTGAAAAAGGGGCGGTTACCAGGTGCGCATTAATTCTGTAACTATTGTAAGAAAGAAATTTAGTGGAGTTCATGGAGTTTTTGGGCACTGCACAGCTCATCTCGTCCGTTTCGGCTATATTTATATACGTGCAGGTAATGTACAACAGATGGAAAACGCAAACTGGTAAGGCGTTGTTCTAAAGATACCAGATTAAAAGCAGTTGATTCTACCTACTGTGTCCCAAGAAGTATTCTGATATTCACAGGATTCAGGAAGGAACTTGTAGCTTAAGTTATTCGACTTTCTTGTTAAATAAAATTATCAATTGTTTCATTTATTTATAATATACACTGTAAACCAAAAGGTGTGTAGCTAGTTCACACCAAATTAAGCGTGAAGCACTTGTAACAATAGTCACACCAAAATATGGTGTGATGCGCACACCTCATCGTTTGGGTGTGAAGTACACACAAAATTTAGTGTGAATTCTCACCACAATCACTATGAACTCATACGTACATTAATGCTGAATTATTTTAAGTTACATTGATTCTAGTAATACATATCAACATTTTTTTTCCAAAAATAGATTGGTGTAATCCCAGATCTCATTAATCAGACAACAAAATCTTAGTCAACTCTCTTATCTAGCACACAAGTGTACAAAACATTTATAACGTAGACTACAATGATAATAGCATTGGTTGTTGCCTGCACATGAATATAATTAATGTTCGGTAAAGGGTCCATGCTATTCCATTGAGTGTGAATTTCACACTAAGTGTGCATTCACACTAGGAAGAAAGTGTGAAGGACACACTATGCATAGGTGGTGGGCATTCACACCACCAGTTTGGTGTGAATTTGGTGGGTTTACACGCTATAATTTTTACAGTGTATAATGGGAAATTGATGAGATGATAGAATTTAAGTAGTACACATACACAAAATATAGTTGTGATCTGAGTTGAAGGTGGAGTGGAGCCTAAGTTGGTCCCAATCCTTACAATAAATGGCATCTAGTAGTGAAGAAAAAGAAATTGGCATAAACACAGGTTTGACAAGCACACAATTTAAATTTAACAATTGATTGATCAGGTAGGCAGGTGGTCCTGTATCCTCTGCTACAAAAGCATACTCCGTCTATCCTGTTTCAACCTAAGCTAATCGCAATACATAGCTAGAAACGCAGCAACCTGAGAAGAAGCTGCACATTGTTACCAAAATTCTTAATGAAGACAGTCCGCGTGATCAATTGAGCCGTACCGCGTAACTTAAAGCGGCGCGTTTAGAGCGGGAAAACCTGTGTTTTTTTCTATTCCCGTAGACTTTTGCATTGAGTTTTGGAATTGCACTTTCTGTCTGGTTTTAGAGTATACTGAGGAAATATTTTTAACCGCTTCAGCGCGAGCTTTCTGATGGTGCAAACCCTGGATGGGTAGCTGCTTCCGTTCAAAAGTTATTCAAGTTTTTTCTGGCCAACTGAACTTGGACATACTATATTACTATTATCATATAATAGCTGTGAAATCTTTAACAATGAAATAGTTACAAAAATAGTGTTGTTTTTTTCATTTTTTCTGGTCAACTGAACTTGGACATACTACTATTATCATAATAGCTGTGAAATCTTTAACAATGAAATAGTTACAAAAAGTGTTGTTTTTTTTCATTTTTTAAATACAATGTGTGTGTATTTATCTCATTAAAATAAAAATTTTTGGAACTTTTTAAAGAAAAAATATTACTACTATTAATTACTTATGTGTGTACTGAAGAAGCAAACTACCAGTGTGTCACACATTTCCTGATAATACATTCACATTATTAAACTCACTCAATTTTTAACACCCTTTATTCGCTTACATTCTAATAATAATATAATGTTCTGTCTGATCTACTAACTTGTTTGTTATGTAATCCAGCATTTCCTTCCTGTTTCTGTCAGAGTTTAATTGGCTACCTTTTCTTTTCTCAAATATACTATAAAAATTATACAAAATTTTAGATAGCTATTACTCAATACTAGTTATAATTGTTCCATTTCTTTTGTTTCTGCAGCTATTATAATTACAATTACTATAACTACAAGCAAGTATTGGAAACACATTTTAATATCTGCCCCTTACAATATGTTAAATATCACCTGTTTACCAACTACAAAAGTGAGAGGAAAACTGATTCCTTTCAAGTACAAAATTACATGGTATCATTCTGTAATTAATGATGGACCAAGGGAGGAAGTAAGTCCTACATTTACCAGTCTCAACTCTGACTCAAAACAATCAAATATGCTATCGACCAGTATTAATAGCATAGGAAATCACAAGTTTACCTGTAAAGTTTCACTTGATCTTAGCCCAGCAAATGACAGCATTACAGAAGAAAAAGAAGTTTCAATAACACCACTTGGTAAGCAAGGTGTTACGTGTAATAGGCTTATAGAGTAGAATTTTTTTGTTTTTCTTGTCCTTTCCTGAATGTTTTGTTATTATCTTCCAAAGCACAGGTTCTAGGTTCCAAACTTGGTACAGACATGAAGACATCACTACTCATAACATATGTGGTTTTAAAACTTTCCCACCACATCACGTATATGTAATTGATAAGGTGTGAACTAACATGTGTATTTTTTCACATGAGTGTCAAATTGCTTTGAGCTAGTATTATCCCTCATGCAGTTCTTAAAACACCAAATTTTGGAATGGAGGGCTCTGCATATGAATTGACTTCTTATATTTTGCTCAGTGATGCAATATCACCAATTATTGGACAAATTTGGTGGTGTCATAGTTTGGAGACTAATTCATACTGCAAAGATTGGAAGCGGTTACTTCACTCGTTGAGAAGAAAAATCAGTTTTTGTACTAATTGATCTTGAGAAAATTGGGTTTGTAGCCTAAAGAATGTTGAGGTTGTGACATTGGAGACTTTGACTTCGTAATTAGGAGAGATTGAAGCCCCGACTGATTTACTAGGTTTTGCAAGGCTGTGTAGACATGGGAGTGGTAGCTTAAGTAAATTCTCGTGCTAGGGGTGGGGTATTCTGGTAACCTTCACTTTTTTATGCCAAAAGTTTTACAGCATTTCAAGAAACTGTAACTATTTACGAGGCTAGCCATTTGTACGAGTAATAGCTATTCGGGATTAATAGCATAAGTAACATGATTGAAATAAAACGGGGTGAAGCCGAGTGCTTTCTACTGCTTTAAGAGTGCTTTCAACGACTGCTATTGATCTCTAATAGCACAGGTTACCCGCGCTATCACTCGCTAATACTAGCAGGGATTAATCTAGGGAGGGTCGGAGAGGAAGCTTCCCCCCCCAAAGTGCTGAACTTCCCCCCCAAGCTTCCTCATAATTTTTGTTATGATTACATTGAGAAAAACTTATATTAATGACAACAACAATAATACGTAGTTTCAAGAGTGAGCTTGTGGTCATTACATGATTACAAGTGATAGCAATAATGCTTAACCTTCCATAAGTCTATAATCGTGTCCAATTGGTCATTGTTTAGTGTTTTGGGACCTTCAATAGCAATTTTCATCAGCATATCTAAAGTTTCATCTCCCAAGTGGTTTCTCAATCTTGTTTTCACTATTTTCATGTGACTAAAACTCCTTTCCACAGTACAAGTGGTCACAGGAATAACAGACTCAATCATAGCTAAAGTAGCAAGATTTGGGAAAGCTGATTTCAGAGTATTATTAGATAGTAGTGCACTAATCACATCTCACACAGTTTTTGTTTGGAACTGTGTAAATAACAGGCGCCTGAATATTTTCCACTCTGCTTTGGTCAAGTCACCCTTTATGTCTGGAGTAGATAATGCACAACTGGATTGTATTGTGACCTTCTGTGGTTCGCCATAAAAGCTAATCAATTTCTTCAACTTCTCTGCTCCATAATTGGAGAGGCTTTCTTCTTTATCAGGCAACTGTTGAGGATCAAAAATGGAAAATGCTGAAACCACACCAGATGAAAGCATCCTAGAGATGTAGTCAATAACTGACTGTATGTAAGGCTTGTAAATTGTGTCAATAAACCCGAATTTATCACTTTCTGTGACAGTGATGTTATAGTCTAGCTGCCAAACACTCAAATTTGGGGTAACCTGGAAATATGGTATGCGGAAAGTTTTTTTTCATAAACATATTCTACAAGGTCTACAAAATCATATTCAGGTTCATGCCACTTTGGTACAGTTGGGCATTGCGAAATATTCACCAATTTTTGTTAAATTTCGTTGAAATCTAGTTGAAATCAAATAGCATCATGTTACATATCATTGAAATCCATATTTCATGCAGATTATTTTTTACAATAGCACTTATGATCAAAAAATTAATATTTTAAGGTAATAAGCAAATCACAAGGTTACAAAAAATTAATGAGAATTTTATGTGCAATCAATAAGCTTATACCAGCTCCTCTTCTTCAGAGTCGGATTGCGAATCATAAAATGAGGCTTGTTCTACTGTTGGTTGATTAACATGCACAGAACTGTGTGCATGATATTTTGAAAGACTTGCAGGAGCAGTATCCTCTTTTACAAGCTTCTGCTGCCTTGCAATTGCACACTAAAACACGTGAAACTTCATTGGGAAGAACTTGGACCTCTTCTGCCACCATAACTGGCACTAATATTTCGTGAGCCGAATTGCTTCAACAAGTGCTGTCATCATTGTGGAATAATCTGTTGGTGGTTTGTCGATTAATGGTAAGTACATGACTATTGTTGCATTTTGCATCCCCCTCCCACTTTCACGAGCAAGTTTGGTGTTGAATCCTGAATACTCTGGACTATTTTGGTCTTTTATAATTGATTTCAGAAAGCTAAGGTCACAATCAGTTGCAATTTTAAGTGCCGCAGCAGTCTTTGCCAGGATTCTCAATGGTTGCACTGTTTTAATGCATACTGATACAGAAAGGCAATTGTTGTTTCTTGTGCCCAATATATTGAACAGTTTCAATATCAGGTAGGTATGCACATTTTAACTCTGTCTTCTTTAATCTAGGAATAGCTTCACGCTCAATTTCAGGTTTTGCTGCAGATTGTAGAATCATGATTGTTAATGAATGAGTCTGCTTTAGGCTATTCATGGAACTAATATTACAATCAAAATTGTCAGCTACAGCTTGAACAAGGCCATTGGAATAGTGAGAAAGAACACCATATGACTGCTTATTTGCACTCCAAACTGCTGCTGAAGTTCGAAACCGCACACAAGTTCATCATAAGAACATACCACACCATAGTCATGTAACTGATTTACTAACTGTTTTGCTTGTACCAAAATTGCCAAAGAAACTTGAAGGCTAGTATATCTATTGGAAACAAGGCCAGTGATCATATTTCCAATGAGTATGTTTTCTAACAATTTAGTAGAAATATATGACAAAAGCTTAGCCAGAGTAGGACTAACATCTTGCTTACAAGAAGTTAAATCAATATTGCTTTGCTTTGATATTCATCTTTATTATACTTAATGTTCTGAATTTCTGAAACAATTTTTTTTTGCAGTACACGTACTATGCAGATTTCCTTCATCTTCATCGTCAAGGCTTTGTATACGCAATGCTGTATTTGCTTTAGATTTAAAAACAATTGTATTGGCTATTCCTGGTGAAGATAAAAGTAAAATATCATTCTTATACTAAGCAACTAACTTTTGTACCAATTCTTTTCTGGACAGTGATGTTCCTCCTAAACTTGCATACTCCTTATATAAATCAAGTGAAGACCACACTCGAGATGGGTTACTTGCAAACAGATATGATGAAAGAGTATAAGGTTCACTTTCCAGAGATATATTCACTTTGTGGGAGTGGGAAGCTTTAATGTTTTTAAGTAGGATTATTATTTATATGCCTGAAAATGCTATTCACTTACCTTTACTAGATGATCCTTATAAGTAAGCATATTTGGACCACGCTCTGAAGTGGTGCATGCATAGGATTTTCTCCAACGATCAGGATGTTTTTTATCCTTAGTTAACTCACATTTCTCACCACAAAATAAACAGTGCTCTTTCCAGACAAAAGGAGCTGCGGAACGTGTTAATTTGATTTGTTTTTCTATACCATCTTTTCCCTTCTTACTTAAATAATATTTATATCTTTATATGAGTTTCTGAAGTGTATGTTGATATACAATTTTCATGTGTTTTCAACTTCTTCAGTGCAGGTGGTGAAAACTCCAGTAACTTCAAATGCAAGTCATCTTTTTTTCCCCTGCTTTTTGCTTTAACTGTCTCTATCCTTGCTTCGCTAATATTCTTCAGTCCCTCCTCATTACCAGAGCAGTTGCAGTGTGGACTACTTTGAAAGATACACGAGTAAGATTCCCAATCCATAACTCTTGTGAAGCAGCTGAAGTTATGGTCACAATTATTTTGCCAGCTTTAAACCATTTACCTTTTTTTTAAATGTGATGGTTATGATAGCTATGAATACCATTATTACACATTTTTATTTTAACTGATTGGTGCAAATCCAAAAAAATTATTATTGATTAAGATTGTGAAACAATAGCTACCAGATTTATTGTATAGATCGTACATACTTTTTGTCAGAAAATACTAATTTTAGTTTATAACTTTATGTGGTGGAATAGCCACTCCCCCACATTTTCAGGACAACACCCATGGACACTCCCTCATCTGAACACATTATATTATCAGCATGCCCTTGATATTATATTATTTATGCATAGCTAATTACTTATCCATACATTCCATTTAACTATCACTTCCCATTACATCATCCTCTTCCTGTGTCACCCAACCACCTTTGCACATGCCCAGTGGGTCTTTTTATATATTGGCCTGCTCAGCATGTGCCCATTCAGTTGTACTCTTGTGTTGTTCTCTTAATCATCTATCTGAGTTACACTTGTAAAAGGGTGGGCTTGGATAATTGAGGCCCTTGAAGGCTTGAGAGCAATCTGTGCAACTCTGGTGGCAGCATACCCTCCTGTCTCCCTGTTGTCCCACCACACCTGGTGCCAGCGGTGGTCCTACATTCCGTGTCTTCAGAAACTGTTGGATTTGGAGACGAACTTCGCCTTCAGTCTACCTCAATTCATCCATTGAGAGTTCTTTTGAGTCAAGCCCACTTTTTCAAGTTGTTCACTTGTTTCTTTTTCCTTCAGGCAACTCCTGATCAGTTTCGGGTGTAGAGGGTTTCCACCCACAGACACACAGTACTCTTCAAAATAGCTGACCTTCGAAATAGCCTATTGTTTGTACACTTGCTCTCTTCCTGTGATTGGACACACGTGGAATACCATTGCCGAACGCAAGTTACCTTTACTTACTTGTTTCTATTATTGCATTGTAGTTGTTGCATTTTGTTGTTCTTGGACACTGTAAATCTTGTGTTTTTATTTGCTCAGTGTGTCATTTTACCATGACTACTAGGCGTCAACGTGCTAAGGCCCTGGCACTTGCTTCTGAAACTTCAGCACAATCTGATGAATCTTCCTCTTCAGCTTCAATTTCACCATTTTCACCAACACCTACTCTTTCACCATTGTCTTCAGGCTCAGCATCCACTCTGGTAGACACTGACCGAGTTGGATTGTCATTGCACCAATCTCTCTCATCCTCTTGTGATGAAGCCACATCTTCTGCCAAACCTCCAGAATCTGATGCAGCCCAAATGGCCAAACCTCCAGAATCTGATGCAGCCCAAATGCTCAAGTCCATTACTGCACAAGCCAAAGCGGCCGATGTCGACCCTACGATGATGTTATTTGCACAACTCTTGTCCAGACAAACCCAAGCAGCTTGCTCAACATCTCCACAACCCATGGACAGGTTCGAATCCCTTTCCAAAGCCATCGGAAAGATGAGTGAAGGTGAGGACATTTTTGTCTTCTTGCACAGGGTTGAATTTGAGTTAACAAGTAGAGCTATTCCTCAGCACAGTTGGATTAAGTTTTTGCCCTCAGTCTTAGTTGGCCAGTATAAGGAAGAATATTACAACAATGTCTCTACCTGCACATCCTTTGATGATATGAAAATTGTTTTGCTCAATTTAGGTGGTTATTCATTTTCCGAGTGCCTGAACTCCTTCCCCTTGAAATTCAGACTTGGTGGGCATAAGACCATGTTACAGTGGTACAACCATTGGCGTTATAAATTCCAAGTGATAATGGATTGTTTGCCCTTTCTAGTTAACTGCACTGACCAAAACATTGAGTTCATGTCTAATGTTTTTGCAACCATTGCTGTTTTGTCAGGAATACCCCAAGAATCTAGAGACAGTATTCTCGCCAGACCTTCCAATACCAACGAGGCATTCATACAAGTTTGTAATTCTTGGTTTCACAATGCAAGCTCTAGTTCTAAGCCCAGCTTTCCTAGGCAACAGCAACATCAGTACCAACACCATCACTCTGGTCACAGGTTTCACAGCGACAACTCTCATTTCGACTCTCATAGGCAACACAGAGCCCCCTTGTTGGCATCTCCCAACACGCAATCTCCTCCCATAAGGAGAGACATCAGCACAGTTACTTGTTTCAGGTGTAATTCCCTTGGACACTATGCCAACAACTGTCCCAATAATGTGTCATCTATTGATCACAGGTCACAATCTCAAAATGTCTCACACACACAACCTCAGCCTCAACCACAGAGTCACTCTCAGGTCCAGCCACAAGCTCAGTCCCTATCTCAACCACAGCAGTCACAACCTGTCAGCAACAACAACTCAGACAGACCAGTCAGACGTATTGAACATGATTCATCAAGCCCCACAGATGACAATGACACAGACATCCTCAACATACATGAAACAGATGACTCATTCATCACACAAGGTCGTGTCAACGACATCCCAACTGATATTATCATTGATTCGGGTGCAAAGGTTTCCCTGATTTCTAGCAATTTTATTTCACCAGATATGGTTCCGGTTGGTTCAAAGACACTTTTTGGCATTTCTCAGATCAGATTCACTGTTCCAGTTTATGAGCTTGATGTTTCCTTACCAACCATGAAAGGCAAATGTAGACTTGCCATGGATAACAGACTTCCACCCTTTACCTTCTTGCTAGGAATTGATTTTGGAAAGGATAAACTGCTAGATTTGATGTCGCGAGTTAAAGCTACACCTGTTCCTGTCATGACTGTCACAAGAGCCATGGCTGCAGACAATGCCCTTGCAGACAAGTTGGCTGACACATTGCATTTGTCTGAAGGTGCCACACCCTTGGCACTGGATGACATTGTAGATATCTGACACTGATACCACTATTTCTTCGCAATCTGTCACTGTCTCGTTTCCTAATACACCTACTGTCACACCTTCTCTTCAGCCTGCATCACTTGCACCACTCACGTTGCCCTCAGTCACCTTTGACAGTGTATCTAAGGAGCAATTCCTTGAACTGCAAAAGTCTGACCCATCTCTTGCACCCCTTTGGAATCTTGCTAAGAACCATCAGAATTCTTTGTTTATTGCAAAAGGTTTTCTCATGTGCCTGACTACCACATGCAACCAAGTCTCTAGTGCTCTTGTCGTGCCACAGTCACTCAGAACCAAAGTCTTACAAACAGCTCATGATGGCCTCGGACATGGTGGCTTAAACACCACCAGGTCTCTGGTGAATAAACATTTTTCTTGGCCCAACATGGCATCTGACATTAAAGATTACATCAGCAAGTGCACTCACTGTTTGAAGCACAACAAAAGTGGTGGCATGAAAGTCCCTCTGTGCTCTCCAGAAATAATCTCTGAGAGATGTGAAAAGATAGCCGTAGATATAGTCGGTCCCTTGCCTAAATCCAAACACAATTTCAGATTCATTTTCACTTCCATGGAACTGGCATCTGGGTTTCCCTTTGCGGTGCCCCTCAGGACCTACACTGCTGAAGACACTGCCAGAGCATTGCTTTCTGTTATTGCAGTCACAGGGCCTCCCTTGGCAATTTTGTCTGATCAAGGCTCCAACTTTATGTCCAAAATTTTGTCCCTACTTTACCAGAAACTAGGTATTTCTAAGGTAAGAACTACACCTTACCATCCCCAGTCTAATGGGAGACTTGAGCGTTTCCATGCCACATTGAAAGCTATGTTAGCCAAATCCATTGAGTCTAAGCAACATTGGCCTGATTCCATTGATCTGGTCCTCTACTTTGCCAGGAACACGCCACACAGCAGACATGGTTACACCCCCCACGAACTTTTATTCCTGAAACCTTCAGCGTTTGTGTTGTCAACCTTGAAGTCATTCTGGTTAGGCGACCCTGAGACAAATTTGAACCTGCCTCAATTTATTCAGGACATCAACACTCAAGCTTCATGCCAAAACTCCATTGTTAAAGAAGCTCTCAGTTCCAAACTTGCAAAGCAAAGACTTTCTGCAGAAGGCACAGCCCTTTCCAACCTTAAAATTGGAGACACGGTCCTCAAGAGAGTTCCCGGTCTGAACAAGTGCCTGGAATCCTCCTGGGAAGGTCCATACGTTATTGACAAGCTTTTACACCCTGTGAATTGCACAATTAAAAGCAGCGTCAAGAAAGGTAAATCCCAAGTTGTCCATGCTTCACAACTCAAGCCTGCACCAGATTTGTCTGTGTACAGAGTTGTCACAGTTATTGATGACTTTCTGGATGATACTCCCAGTATTGAAAAATCCATGACCCTTTCTGAGCAGCAACAGCTGCAGCTTGATGATACACTATCTCAGTTTCCTTCTGTATTTTCCGACACCCCTGGTCTCACTCCTTTGGTTAAACATTCTGTAAGACTTACCTGTTCAACACCTTTGTGGACACCCACCTACACCTTACCATTAGCCTATCATGCTGACTTTAGGAAGGAAATTGATCAGTTACTTGCGCTTGGTATTATTGAGCCTTCCACCTCATCATGGTCAAGTTCACCACTGCCTGTTAGTAAGAAGGATGGCAGACTAAGGATTGTAGTTGATTTCCGCAAACTAAACAAGGTCACAACCCCTGAACCCTTCACAATGCCTTCAATTGATTTCATTATTTCCCAGCTTGGGGAAGCTAAGTTCCTTTCAAAATTAGACCTCTTGAAAGGGTTCCATCAGGTCCCACTGGCCGATGACAGCAAGCACCTGACTGCGTTTTCATGTTTGCAAGGCAAATTCCAATACAGAGTCATGCCCTTTGGCCTCAGGAATGCTCCTGCAACTTTTCAGTTGCTCATGCAGGAGGTCCTGAGAGGATTGGAAGAATTCAGTCTAGCATACATTGATGATATTGTGATTTTCTCTGCTTCTTTCCCTGACCACATCAAACACATTTCAAGTGTTCTTGACAGACTTTCACAGGCAAACTTGACAGTCAAAAAGACAAAATGCAGCTGGTTTTTTTACACTTTTGATTTTCTTGGATTTTGTGTTGGCAAAGGCAAAATCTCCATCCCGGCAGCAAGAGTTGCTCAGCTTGACACCTTTGTAAGACCAGTCACTAAATCTCACCTCAGATCATTTTTGGGTTTGTGCACTTTCTATTCTTGTTTTATTTCCAACTTTTCCCATCTTGCATCACCCTTATATTCTCTGTTGAAACGAAACTCCCCAGACACTCTACCCTGGAACGAAGACTACGACAGTAATTTTCACAAAATTATTAGTTCCATAACTCATCATTCTTCACTGATCATCCCCCATTGTAACGAAGCACGGTGTGTGTTTTCTGATGCCTCTTTGTGTGGCATTGGAGGTGTTTTGTGTGTGACTAGGTCTGATGCCTGGATGACTTGCTCATTCTTCTCCAGACAACTCCTTCCCAGAGAGCAGAAATTTTCTGCAACTGAGCTAGAAGCACTAGCCCTTCTGGAAACCATTGAACACTTTAAGTTGTATTTGGCTGGTAGAGACTTTGTAGCCTTTACGGATCATCAAGCCCTATCTGGCGTCCTTGACGGGGTGCCTCCCTCATCCAAACTTGCCCGGTGGAAACACAAACTTGCAGAATACTCTGTGAACATTGTCTACATCAAAGGAGCTCAAAACCCTGTTGCAGACTCCCTCTCAAGACAAGGCTGGCCCCAGCCACAGCAGCCACTCCCACACCTATCCCAGCAGCAGCAGCAGCCACTCCCATCTTCTCCGGATACTCCACTCTTTCAAGGAGGGGGAGATGTGGTGGAATAGCCACTCCCCCACATTTTCAGGACAACACCCATGGACACTCCCTCATCTGAACACATTATATTATCAGCATGCCCTTGATATTATATTATTTATGCATAGCTAATTACTTATCCATACATTCCATTTAACTATCACTTCCCATTACATCATCCTCTTCCTGTGTCACCCAACCACCTTTGCACATGCCCAGTGGGTCTTTTTATATATTGGCCTGCTCAGCATGTGCCCATTCAGTTGTACTCTTGTGTTGTTCTCTTAATCATCTATCTGAGTTACACTTGTAAAAAGGGTGGGCTTGGATAATTGAGGCCCTTGAAAGCTTGAGAGCAATCTGTGCAACTCTGGTGGCAGCATACCCTCCTGTCTCCCTGTTGTCCCACCACACTTTAATCTAGTTGACTTATATACAATATAATTTATCAAGTAATGATCAGTACCTTCTAAGGATTCAAATGATATACAACATGACCCAATTTGGTGCAACTTTATATGTGACCATTTCCTAAAATTTAACAATAAATATTTTCGCATATATTTCGAATTGCCCAACCATGCCCAAGTGGCATGAATCTGATTATGACTTCATAGGTCCTATAGAACATATTTATGGAAAAAAAAGTTCCGCATACCAAAATTCCATGTTAACCCCTCTGGCTTCCAGACTATTGTTATGAACTTTATCATCGGAATAATAGGGCCTACAACAATAGGCTTTTAACAGCTTAGAATCACAACACACAAAAGAAAGGTAAAGGGTGGCATACTATGAATACAGCAGGTTATGAATGTGGTAAGGTGTGGTACAATAAGCGGTAATGATACACATAATGCACAAATAAGTTCCACATCATTCGCCCCTCACTTTAAGAAGTTTCGGTAGTAGCCGGGTTGTAGTAGTCAGGTGGGTGTCTCTGGCGCTGAGAACGTCGCAGTATTTTGGGTTCACTTGTGGGGGCAGGAGTTGGGGCAGTGTCAGCTGGAGTAACACTATTTTCAAGTGGCACGACATCATTGGTAGAAGAAGTATCCTCTGAGGAATGTTGAGGAGCATCCGCTTCGTTGGTGCCACCGGCTCTGTTTGCTGGCCAGTCGGGACGACTGCTGTTCTCAGATGAACTACTCTGTACAGGGGTTTCATTAGTGTTCCCACAAGGGGCTAAGTGTCGTATGGACACAGTAGTTTCCCTTCCATCAGCATGTCGTATGTGGGCATATTGTGGGTTTGCCTGTAGCAGCTGAACCTCATCTACCAAGGGGTCAATTTTATTAGCACGCACATGACGCTTGAGGAGGACTGGACCAGGTGTGGAAAGCCAAGTTGGAACCGATCCTCCAGTAGACGATCGCCTCTCAAATCTGAAGAATCTCTCATGTGGCGTGTTATTAGTAGCTGTACACAGTAGAGATCTTATGGAATGTAGAGCATCGGGGAGCACATCTTGCCAGTGTGTAACAGGTAGTCCGCGAGTCTCCAAGGCCATCCTTATAGTCTTCCAGATAGTACCATTGTACCTTTCTACTTGGCCATTACACGCAGGGTTGTACGGAGTAGTACGGCTGGTGGCCACGCCTCGACTCATGAGGAACTGACAAAGCTCTTCACTCATGAAAGAGGAGCCCCTATCTGAGTGGATATAAGCTGGCATTCCGAAGAGAGAAAAGAGCTGACATAGGCACTTAATCACTGTAGTAGTACTGACATCTTTGCAAGGGAACACAAACGGGAAGCGGCTATACTCGTCTATGACATTGAGGAAATATGTGTTCTGATTGTTAGACTTAAGCGGTCCTTTGAAGTCGATATTTAGCCGCTCAAACGGTTGGGTGGCTTTGATCAGATGGGCTTGAACTGGTGAATAAAACTGGGGCTTGTGCTCTGCACACACCTGGCAGGCCCTCGTCATCTGCCTCACATCGTCAATTGAATACGGTAAGTTGCGAGTCTTCACGAAGTGAAACATGCGGGTAACTCCTGGGTGGCAGAGGGACTTATGGAGTTCGTGTAGGGCCCCAGAAGACGGAAGTGTAGCACAAAAGTCTCGTGACAAGGTATCTGGAGGAACATTCTCAGCCCCCGGACGGTATACTATATTGAAGGCATAGCATGACAGCTCCGTTCTCCACCTCATAATCTTATCATTTTTAATTTTTCCCCTCTGTTTGTTGTCAAACATATAAGCAACTGACCGCTGATCAGTAGTAATAGTGAAGTGGCGACCAGTGAGGTAATGCCTCCAGTGACGAACTGCCTCAATGATTGCCTTTGCCTCTTTCTCCACTGACGCGTGGCTTATCTCGGGGCCATGCAACATACGAGAAAAGAAAGCTACCGGACGTCCATTCTGGTTGAGAGTGGCAGCTATGGCATAGTCAGACGCATCCGTTTCTACCTCGAATGGAATATCCTCGTTAATAGCACTAACAACTGAGTTCGCTGTCAGTTTTGAGACTTTCAAAAACAGTTTGGGCATCCTGTGACATCGGGAAAGTAGATGTTGTGGTAAGTGGGCGGATCTTCTCAGAGTAGCCCTGGATCCATTGAGAGTAGTGAGAAAAAAATCCAAGAATCCGACGAAGACTTTTCATATCATTAGGGGCTTGAAGTTCCAAGAGAGGACGTAGATGATCAGGATCAGGTCTTATCTGACCATTCTCAATAATATAGCCAAGAATAGGGAGCCGCCGAGTAGAAAAAATACTCTTATCGTGGTTGTAAGTAATCTGCCGGTCAGCAGCCACGTCCTGGAACCGCCTCAAATTCTCGTCATGCTCATCCTGATCTTTCCCACATATGGTGACATTATCCAGGTAGGCAAAAGTACCCTGTAGATTCTCACTGGCGATAATTTCCATTATGATCCTCTGGAAACAGGCCACCCCATTAGTCACCCCGAATGGAATCCGTGTAAACTGAAACAGTGCATCCCCTGCCTGGAAAGCAGTGTAGGGCTTGTCACTCTCTTTGATACTGACCTGATGATAAGCACTACGTAAGTCGATGGTGCTAAACACTCTGTATTGGGCAATGGCATTGATGGTATCATCAATCCGTGGTAACGGGTACGCATCTAAGAGAGTAAAACGGTTGATAGTCTGTGAATAATCAATAACCATTCTTGTCTTATGATTCTCGTTATGAGTCACCACAACTTGTGCTCTCCAGGGCGAGTTACTTGGCTCAATAATTCCTTCAGCAAGTAGGCGCTGCACTTCGGAATCGATAAATTTCCTGTCTTCATGGCTATATCTTCGCGACTTTGTAGCAATTGGACGAACGTCAGACGACAGATTAGCAAACAGGTCTGGTGATTCTACCTTCAAAGTAGTCAGACCACAGACCACGAGAGGTGGCTTTGGTCCACCATGATGAAAGCTAATACTATCATGCTGTTCTTGGAAATCTAGTCCAAGAATCAAGTCTGCACAAAGACATGACAAGACAGACAGACGAAGGTTAGAGTATGTCTTACCTTCTAACTCCAAACTGACTACACAATACCCCAGGGTTTTAGCCGAGAGCGAGGACTGAGCCATAGAAATACTCTTAACATCGGGATATTTACGGAGTTTAAGGGAATCAGCAAGGTAGGGATGAATAAAGCTCTCAGAACTGCAGGAGTCTATCAGGGCCCTGACGCGCGCACCATTGATAGTAACCTCCATGCTTGATTTGATGAGAGTAGGTGGAGTGGGAGAATGGATGGCTGCAAGTGTAGGATGCGTAGATGCAACGGTATCTGGGTGGCTCACCGGGTTAGACTTGCATACCTTAGCAAAGTGCCCCTTTTTCTGACATCGCCTGCAAGTGGCATCTTTAGCAGGACATTTATACCGAGGGTGTTTGCTATATCCACAAAAGTGACACTTGGGACCTGTGGCAGCCGCTATGGTGCACTCCCCATCATCCACAAACTCACCAGAATGTGGAGAAGATGGGGTGACAGTAGCGGCAGGGAACGAAGGAGGGTTAGATACTACGTAAGAGTCAGAACTTTTCTGAGCCGCATCCAGAGACCGGGCCTTAGTAAACATGCTTTGCAAATCAATAGTAGTACTCTCCAGTAAACGCTGACGAATTGAATTGGACTGTAAACCTCTGATGAAAGCATCACGCACAGCCTCATCCCTATAAACAGTAGCTGTAACATCCTTGAAATTGCAGTCTTTCCCTAGAGTCTTGAGGGCCTGGAGGAATCCATCCAAGGTCTCCCCGCTTTGCTGACGTCGGGTGGCCAACATGTGGCGGGCAAACATTTCGTTGGTGGGCTTTATGTAGAGAGACTTCAAGGTCGCCAGAGCATCATCATAGCTGTCACAATTCCCAATATACTCGAAGATTCGTGGGCTAACGTAATTGGTTAAAACCTGCAATTTATTGAGACCTTCAGCGGGGAGGACGGAAATGAAATTCTTGAAAGTTCGAACCCAGTGCACCCAGTCCTTCTCAGCCGCACTCGAACCCGGATCGGTATCCAGCCTGCTGGGACGTAAGAGTTTGTCCATGATTATAAGCTGTTAAAATTGTTATGAACTTTATCATCGGAATAATAGGGCCTACAACAATAGGCTTTTAACAGCTTAGAATCACAACACACAAAAGAAAGGTAAAGGGTGGCATACTATGAATACAGCAGGTTATGAATGTGGTAAGGTGTGGTACAATAAGCGGTAATGATACACATAATGCACAAATAAGTTCCACATCAACTATTACGTTTCCCAAGTACTTCCAGATCAGAAATTACTAAAGAGTGATTCTTGAACCAAGTACTGGATGATGGTGTTTCTTTAAATTCTTTCAATCTACTTAGAGTACCTTCCACCATAGTAGGAATAATAGAGAGGTCGAGATCATTAGATTGAAGGCTACCTTGCAACTTAGCTACAGTATGCAAAACATCACATTGCATTAATAGGCCAGCAACAAACTTGTAAGTGCAGATAATCTTTGAAAGACCAAAAGCCTCAGCATCACCACTTTCAGCATAGATTTCCTCAAATGCTTCAATTAATGCTGGAAGCACCCGTCTAACAGTACGAACACAGGACTCTCTAGCTAGCCATCTAGTATCACTGGGCTTACCAATTTTCAATTCAGGCACACCAAGCTCGGCCTCTAAATCAATAAATTTTTCAATCTTCTTCGGTGAGTAATGAAAGGCTTTCCAGATAGTTATAAGAGTACCAAAGATTTTTTTAATTTCATTGTGATCGTTCGCATCATAAATGGCTGCTAACTGGAGCTGATGACAACGACAATGAACATACAGAACACTTGGAGCAAACAATCTCACACGCTTCTGTACCCCACTTCTCTCCCCAGACATTGTGTTTGTGCCATCAAACCCCAAACCACGCAGGCCTTGTAGGGAAATGTTGTTATTTCCAAGAAAATCAAGCAAATGCTGAGTGAGTGCTTCAGCAGTAGCAGAAAATGCTCTACAACAGTACCATCCTCCAACCACCTACCACAAACAGATAATTCTTTTTTTGTGGAAATATCTGTGCTTTCATCTGCCATAATAGAAAAAAATTACTCTTCTTTAAGCAAGTAATCATAACTTCACTAATATGAGTACTAACACAAGTGAGAAAGTCAGCTGTTGTGACAGGAGAAAGATAAGTAGCATTTGACGGACATAATTCCTTATGCTTCTTCAATTGCTCTAAGCCATTATCTATTTGGAGCTGTATCACATCCTGAAACATTGTGGTATGTGGAACAGAATTCTTAAAGAGGAAATAGAGAGATCTCAAAAGAATTTTTACCACATCTCTGTTGTTCCTCTTCCCATGGGCTGGATGAGGGATGTTGTGTTGGCAGGCAAAAACTTTGCACAGATATTGTCACAGGTAAGCTCTTCTGCATCTGGAAGTGGGGGTGCATTATCAAGCAGAAGCAGTGCCTTCTTAGAATGGATACCTTTTGTTCCTGATGTCTTATAACAGCTGGAACAAAATGTTTTTTGAACCAATCACTAAAAATTGCAGTGTTCATCCATGCCTTTTTTGAGAGTAATACAGCACAGGAAAAGCATCCATGTTAACATGTTTAAAACACCTAGGCTTAGCAGATTTCCCATTAAAGAAAACATAAAAGTATAACAATATGAAAGTTTTTTATGTATACTTTGTAAGTTATAATTTACCAATAATAACTAGACGAAGTTTGTGAGTTCCTGTAGCTTTTGAACAAGCCATCAGTGTCACTCTATCTTTAGAAGCCTTCATGCCAGGAGCTGACTTTTCCAAAGCTGATGCTAAAGTTATTCTTGGGAGGAGACGAAAATATAGCCCAGTTTCATCGCAATTATATACTTGATCCAGGGTTAACCTTTCTGCTTCAATGTAATCAGCCAATGTCTGCTTAAAGGGATCTGGAGCAGTAGAATCAGCTGATAACTTTTCTCCCTGTACTGAGAGTTGCCTCATTCCATGGCAGATGCAAAATCTCCATAACCATCCTCGACTGGCTTTAAAAGTCTGTTGCTCCCCAGGATATAGCTTGGTATGGAAATAGTTTGCTTTTTCACAAAGAATTGGACCTGAAATAGGCATTCCTTCAACTCTTTTTTGGACAAACCATAGGCATTAGTTATTCAACACTGTAGTGAGTGAGCAAAGTTTACTGACCAGCCTTATCCAATTGTACATCATTAGCATTTTTCATTGATTTTCTTTTCTTCGCAACAGTTTGGCTATCCATGGATACAAAAAATGACCGTATCTTCTCTTCGTTCTTCTTCAGCTCGCAAATGGTAGAAATTCCGATGCCATATTCTTTGGCTAAGCTGGAACAACTATTTTTCTTAAGCTTATCCAATATTTCTACCTTCTTTTCAATTTGTTAGGACAGTCCTTTTTCGTTTCACCGCCACTTTACTACGTTCAGCCATAGCCTCTCCTACTCAAAATGCAGCTACTAGCCATTGATTATTTGCGCATGCGCGACGAATTTGCCTTTCAGATAATCCGAGCATTCGGATAATTGAGGTCCGGATAATCGAGGTTCCACTGTAGTTATAAACTTACCTGAAGACGTGTTACAAGTGCACAGATTTACAATCATACTGCATACTTTGCCAAACTTACTGCAGTAATGACATCATAATGGTTGACAGCATGGCGAACATACATGGCCATTCGAAAATCACTGTAAGTGGAGACATCAAACTGGCCATGCATGTTGGATGGAATGTGTTTGCTCCACCCATAATTAGTATCATAAGTATACACGGCAGTATTCAAGAGGTTGAACAGTACCATAATATCCACTTCTGAGCCCCAAGTTCTGTCACAGTCCATTTTAGTGGCAGAGATGTATTGGTGGATTCCATCTGTTCTGGACTCAGCACACGACGACCCATTGCTGTTCTCTGACACTTCTCCAATGGAGTGCAAATGCTGCAAAATGGAAGAGACTTGACTTTCCCACAGGCTTGTGCCAATGGTTCTCATGTGTCGTACAATAGCTTGTCTAACTTGTATGTGCTAGTCTTCAGAGCCAGTGATGATAAATGAGAAAGCTCTAAACATGCAATTTCCATCACCACTACAGGCCCATAGCCAGCGGTTAGCATTGGGGGGTTCGGATTTTAAGACACAAAAATCCACACCTACTTTGTTTCCTCGTTAATTCTTCTACAATACTAAAAAACAAAAGATATGTGCACTTAGGTATTCTACTTCAAAACTATAATTCATTAAACATTGTTGATATTCGAGAGAAAAGCGGTATTATTCTCGTGTAACCAGGCTTCTATGAGCTGTATATAAACAGTGCAACATTAATACGCCTTATTCGTACTACAAGTTATTTAATAGTACGGCATGTAAACCAGGGGCGGATCCAGGGGGGGGCCCAGGAGGCCCTGGCCCCCCCCTCCCTTACACACACACCACACACACCGACATGTGATACACACAAGGCACAAACATGTAATACAGCCAGCATTTAATACTTATTTCTGTGGTTAGTGTACTTCGTTTACACCATGACCACTTGTACTCCAGAGAAAAGCCTAGTACATGCAGATTGTGATTTCTTTCCCAATATTCACACTCTTTTTTGTATAATGGGCACATTGCCAGTTACAAGCTGTGAATGTGAACGTTCCATCAGCATGCTCAAATTGATCAAGACTTCACTGAGGAGTAGTATGGGACAAGACCGTCTTAATGGATTGGCAATGCTATATTACCACCGTGACATTGAAATTACTTCAGAGGAAGTGGTGGATGAATTCTCATCCAAGACGGATGATATTATGACTATATAACTTGCTTCAATAAATTCTTGACTAATTCTTTATTGTTGTCAGTGAGTGTAATTTTTTTCGTGTATGTAACAAATTGAAATATTCAGAAAGAAACCAAAAAAAATTATTAGTGGGTGTGATAAAATGGGTGTGGTCAAGTTTCCACTTAACTTTCGGCCCCCCCCCCCCCTCTATAATGCTGCATCCGCCCCTGTAAACAGTCCGTTCGAAATGTATTGGAAAAATCGCTATAACTAAGTAAAGACAAAGTGAAATGCCACGGTAGCTTAAGTAAGAGTAAGAGCAAAAACATGCAGCTCTAGCCTTGGAAATGTACAGTTGTAGTTTCTAGTTGGAGACAACGTCATTCTTTAGCGCAGAAGCTATACCCCTATTAGACAGAGTTTTTTCCAACAGATTAGGAGGAGCAATCGATTAAAGCAAAGTTCAAGAGAGATTTTATCCTGAAGTACAGAGATAATGACTGCACTATACATAGTAGCCACACTATAAAATATTTAGCTTACTGTAGTCTCGTGCAGTTTTTATAAAGCTGGCCTACTATTAGCGTGTGATAGCACGGGTAACCGTGCTATTCATGATTAATAGCACGAACAACGCGATTAAAATAACACGAGGCAAATCGGAGTCCTATTTCAATAGCTTTGCGAGCGCTACTGATCCTTAATAGAACAGGTTAACCGTGCTATCACTCGCTAATAGTAGGCCAGTTTTTTTTTTAATCATTTGCAGTGTAGCTACACTAGATAGTGCACTTTCTATCTGTATATTTGAGGTTTAACTTTCTCAGACACATCCGAAGGCTCCCTTTCTAATCTGTTGAAAAAAATCCGTTGCTTGTGCTATTAATATCGAATCGCACCCTTATCGGTGCTATTACTCTTACTAAAGTGCATTACGTTACACTTTATAAAGAATATATGTAACGTAGATCTTGCCGATCTGAGAGCGAAATTATGTATCCAAGGAGCTGAATGTTTATTAGGTCACTTGGACTCAGACTAGGCCAGAAACAGCAGATAATTCAAGCGCAGGTTCAGCACGATTGAACAGATGATGATATTCCAGAAGTTATATGTGGGGTGTCGCTAAAATATTTACTTCCGGTCACTCTAAAGGGGAGTTCGACCGAACCCCTCGAACCCCCCCTGGCTACGGGTATGCCCTAATGCTTTTGAATCCAGTGGGGCTAGTCAATGGAGTGCTCAGGCTGCCTGGCTCTATTCCACACGGTCCTTGATACTCCAATCCCAATTCCTGACAGTTTCTCTGCTGCCACTCCACATCACCAGGATGGTATTTAAAGCAGTCATTGTTTGGTTCGACCTCGGTAATTTCTAATTGGCTTGATGCTTCCTTGGCTTGATCCTTGCCAAGTATAGGCACATTGGGTGGCTGCTTTTCTGTCAGTACAGGATTTGGTAAATCACAACTCATTGCGTTTTCATCAGCCTGGGCCACACATTTTGGCAAGTTTGGAATAGCAGATACAAGTTGCTGTGAAGGAAGAGACGCAAAATTGACTGTGTGGGTGTGATTTGACTGTGAGCCTCACACGTTGAAATTTTATGCTGGATAGCAACATCTGCCTCAGGTCATCAATTTCAGTTAAAGTTTGCTTCATTAGTTGCTTCCAGTCTGCAACTGACAATTCCCCATTTCGCAACCGCAACAGAATACCACGAAATAATTTTTGAGCCTCGTTTTCACCAGCTTGCCTCATCACTTGATCCAGAGTTATGGCATAATTGAATTGGTGATAATTAACACTGCCAAGGTCCGACAACTCTGACCATGATACTGTTGTGTACAAAGGCAAATCCATAACTGGTGGAAGTTGTCCCCAATCTCCAAAAAGTAGGCACGAGCACCCACCAAATAACCTGCAAGTTAAATGAAGAGTCAAATGTCACACACTGACATTCACAATTTAATGACTTGACGCAATCTGCGATCCATTTGACCAAACAGTTTCCTGCCCACCATCGACATCTCATCTAGAATGATATAAGAGACTCTGTCCAGTGATTCTTGGAGACTGTGAAGACTTTGCCCTTCGAGGTCTCTAAAGTCACCTCGGACTGGGATCTTCAACAAGGAGTGCAGTGTGTGGCCATGAACACATTGTAAGCTGCAGCTCCAGTAGGAGCCATAATACAAAGTTTCTCTCCCAACAGCTCATGCAAGCAACCAATCAAGTATGATTTTCCTGTCCCTGCTGTTCCAGAGACTATCATTTTCAGAGGCTGTTGCTGAGTCTGACAGCTAAAGTGCTTATTTACAACATCAAATGCCTCTTGTTGCTTTCCTTGCAGCTTGCTGGAGTCTACTTTTATGCTAGTCGCTGACAATTGCTAGCTGGAAATGATCGTTACATGGATGCTTATGCCTGTTTTTTTTTTATCAGGAAATGCTCCGACTTCACTTGCTGATGATATCCAGCGGCTGGAGACTGCACAGGAGGAAAGATGTTCCCACAATGAGGTAAGGGATGATAGTATTAATTTTGCTCACGTGATTTATAATACATTGTGATTTAGGATGAATCTGACTCCGGGCGAGTACAGTATTGATCCAGCTGGGATTCCAGAGTCACTGGTTTATCTTCTTCAAGATTGTCATCCACTTCTCTAGATCCATCCAAACTGACAACCACAAAATCACGAGATGATTTAACCATAGGAAGCATGAGGAGTAGATGGCATGTTTCTTGATTTGAAAAGTCTCTCTCGCCAACAGTGCTTGTAAGCAGTTTCTGCACAACCTTTAAAGGAGTACCATCATCATCTACACTCTTCATGATGTTGCGGTACACTTCCTGTAGGGCTGTGGATCGAGGCTCCGATTTGGTAGCATACTTGGTCACGTACTTGGTAACTTTCTGTCTGGACACCACATACTGCGTATCCACATTGGCCCTCCAGGCTGACAGCTGTACTGGGTTATACCCATTCAGCAAATTGTCATTGCGCTTGGTCAGTACCAGTGGTTCTCCATCGTCTTGAGAGGTGACATATGTGACGGGTTGCAGTGGCTTAGGAAAGACAAATCTGCACTCCTGCTTGCCCTTCTTTTTCTTCAGGCAATACGATGTGGAGCACCTAGTGTGTCTCTGGCATGTGGCAATCAAGTCTACAAGGTCCTCCCCATAGCAGAAAAGCTGCTTACATGCGAATCTTCCTCACAACTGCTTGACTCTGTGGATGGAGTCATTGCCTATGCGGATGAATTGGTGAGCACCATGAATCCTGGCATCCCTGCAGATGGAAGCAACATGCAGAATGTGGTTCCACAACCGAAAACCAATCCACATGTATGTAACAGGTCCTAAACATTTTATGTTACCTAACTATCAGGCTCGCTCGCCATTTGTGCTCAAGCACACCACTAGTATAGATAAATTAATGATGAACAAGATTATGATACTGAATCTTTTATTCCCATGGCCGCTCCAAAGTTGACTGAACTAGATACAGTCAAACATTCAATTCAAGAAAAGCAGAAAAAAATGCCTTCAACTACTGTATCTTAACCTCCTCGAGCCGATGCACCAGTGAATGAGTTTGTAACGGAAGGTTACATGTCCTGTGTTTTTCCCACTCTGTTTCCTACGGGAGCAGGTGATTTTCTGGCCCCACGTGAGCGTGCAGTGACAGTAGGCAACTACTTCAAGCACCTCATGAAATACGATGATGCCAGGTTTGCAACACACCCTCGCGTTCAATACTTTGCACTCAATTCAGAGATGCGATGGCGGGCACTTCAGGTTACATCGAACAACATCCGAAAGATGCACTTTTGTCACTCGATGAACTAAAAAGTATTGTCGACTGTGGGGGAGAGCAATTTACAAAAAAAGTGTTGCACTATGCCTGCAATCTTCGTGGAACAAAGCAGTATTGGTTCAAGCAGAGGATCCGCCTGATAGCCATGATTGACAAGCTGGGACTGCCGACAATATCTTTTTATTCACAGTGCTGCCGATGGCCAGTGGCCAGAACTGGCTCGTCTCATCTGCAAGGACAATCCTGAAAGCAGCTCAAGTCGCAGCAAAGCAGTCAACAATAATCCGGCTATTGCTGATTGGTTCTTTTATGAGAGAATAACTAAATTTGTGGAGATGTACTATGCTGATCTCCTCGGAGCCACAGACTACTGGCTGAGATTTGAATGGCAACATCGTGGAAGTCCACATGTGAATGGGTTGGCCTGGCTACCCAGTGCTCCTGATTAAGTAACTTCTCCAACTATGTTTTAGCTTAGTTCATGCAAACACTATAATAGCAGTTATGACCTTTTATTTCAGCAAACAAATACAAAATCACTCTCTTACCTGATTAATGGTAACTTTTGTAGTATCAAACATCAACCATTCTGATAATCTCAATTACCAGTAACTAAAAAATAAACCATTGTTATTATTTGTAATTTATAGCCAACAAATATGGAATTACTACTTGCCTCAATTTCCTATTGATAACTTCTGTAGTATCAAATTTAAGTTACTTTGACTATCTGAATTACCTCGAATTCTTGACAAGCTCTCAGCTACAAAAACAAAAGACAATCAATTTTAGCACACAAATACAAAATTACTTTCTTACCTCATTGTCTCAAGCAGTGGTATCTTTTGTAGTACCAAATTTGAGCCATTCTGACTACTTGAATTTACCAGTCACTGTTGACAACAAACTCTTAGCTACAAAACAGAAAGACCAGAGTTATTTTTGCATATTTAGCTAACAAATATGAAATTACGTACTTACCTCAGCTTCCCTCGAGTAGCTTCCTTGGCATTAATACTACGGCATTCTGACTACCAATGACTCTTGACAACCAACAATCGACACTCCGTATCCCCCCTAAAACGGAGAATTTTTTAATTATGTCTGGAAAAGGGTCTTCAATGCCATACTAACCAGTTGAATCAACTTTTTATTTCTTGAAAAGCAAGCGTTTTCGCAGGAATTTTGGGAGCTTAAGTATAAAGTAAGGCTAGCTTAATGCTGTAGTTTAAGAATAAACTGTGGTCAAGCCTAAAAAGCCGTGTTTGAGCATAGAAATACAAAAATACTGAGTAATGGTAACCTCTGTATTATAAAACTTAAGCCATTCTGACTACCTCAATTACCAGTAGCTCTTGAACAAGCTCGCCAAATATAACAAAGAAAACTTTAAATAACGTGACTTGATTTTGTTGCTTCTTTTTCAATTCAAACAGTTGAGGGGAGCGGTTACTATGGCATTGAATTCCTTTTACCGCATATGCGTAATTTAACAACTCGACTTTATTTTAGTAGTTTGAATGTTCGTTGTTAAAATCAATCGTTTAACAATAGTGTAATTTAAGGCTCGCTCGCCATTTGTGCTCAAGCACACACTAGTTGGCGAGTGAGCGAAGCGAGCGAGACTCTCTCGGGGGGTAATACGGTTGAAAATCTGGGATATTTGTTTGTTTATATGTTTGGACCTACTTATGTCATTTTGTACTTTGACCCTCTCGTATTTTTGAGTTAGCTCAGCTTTCGATCCCATCCTAAACATCACTAAACAGTATCCTCCCGTTTAACGATCATTAATTCGCTATTTGTCATAGTTATAAGCCCTAGGCAACATTATTTACTTGAAAATGCATTGTCCACTTGACTTACCACGAAGGTAAGTCTTGTGTAAGTATTTTCAGTTATGTGAAAGTACAACAATTACTAAGAATGTCCCAAAGAAATGTTTAAAGAACGTGACTTGTTTTTGTTTCAATTCAAACAGTTGCGGGGAGTGGTTACTATGGCATTGAATGCCTTTACCGTATAATACGTAACTAGTGGTGTGCTTGAGCACAAATGGCGAGCGAGCCTAAAGACTATACTATTTTTATATGAATGATTTTGACTTCTAACACTGAAGCTACTGATAAGGTCCAGTTTTTAAATTTAGCATACAGGGCAAAGGGATTTCAGTGCCATAGTAACAACTCTCTGCAACTGCTTGAATTGAAGGAAAAAACAATAACAAAACAATACACGTTATTTAAAAGTTTTCTTTGGATATTCTTTAGCTAAGTAGTGGTTGTAACACACAATGCTTTGACACAACTGGACATGCACCTACACAGACTTACCTTCGCAGTAGTCTAGTGGACAATGTATTTTCAAGTAAATACTGTTGCGCACGGCTTATAACCATGACAAAGAGCGCATTGACTTACCACCGCCACTAACTCGAATAGAAATGGAAGTCCCTAAGTTTTCAAGTTTGAACTGCACCAGCAAAAGAATTCAAAACAACAGTAAACAATTCAATTTCTAGGGTGATACGGGTACTGATCGATAAACCAGAGGATTCTGTTTAGTGCAATTTGGGACGGGGTCGACCACATAACTAACACAAAAACGCGAGGGTCAAAGTACAAAATGACATACGTACGTCCAATCATATATACAAATAAACTAGTGGTGTGCTTGAGCACAAATGGCGAGCGAGCCTGATAGTTAGGTAACATAAAATGTTACTATGTTTTAGCTTACTTCATGCAAACACTTAATAGCAGTTATGACATTTGATTTCAGCAAACAAATACAAAATCACTCTCTTACCTTATTAATGGTAACTTTTGTAGTATCAAACATCAACCATTCTGATAATCTCAATCACCAGTAACTCTAGAACAAGCTCTCAGCTACGATAAAAAATAAACCAGTGTTATTTGTAATTTTAGCCAACAAATATGGAATTACTACTTACATCATTCTTGAGTATTGATAACTTCTGTAGTATCAAATTGAAGTTACTTTGACCATCGGAATTATCTTGAATTCTTGACAACAAGCTCTCACCTACAAAAACAAAAGACAATCAATTTTAACACACAAATACACAATTACTTTCTTAACTCATTTTCTTGAGCAGTGGTAACTTTTGTAGTACCAAATTTGAGCCAATCTGATTATTTGAATTTACCAGTCACTGTTGACTAGCTCTTTGCTACAAAAAAGAAAGGCCAGAGTTAATTTTGCATATTTAGCTAACAAATATGGAATTGCGTACTTATCTCAGCTTCCCTCAAGAAGTAGTAGCTTCCATAGCATTAATACTACGGCATTCTGACTACCAACGGCTCTTGACAACCAACAACCGGCACTCCGTATCCCCCCATAAAACGGCGAAGTTTTGAAATTAAGTCTGGAAAATGGTCTTCAATGCCATAGTAACCTGTCGAATCAACTTTTTGTGTCTTGAAAACAAGCGTTTTAGCAGGAATTTTCTCATACTTTGGAGCTTAAGTATAAAGTAAGGTTTGCTTAATGCTGTAGTTTCAGAATAAACTGCAGTCAAGCCTAAATAGCCGTGTTTTTAGGAGAAAAAAGTTCCCCGCGCGCGCGTTTTAAGAGCATACGTACCATCCATACATACATACATATATATGTATAGGTTACATCACGAGGTGGAGGTCGGTATGGGATTTACACAACCGAGGGCCGAAGGCCCGAGGATAGTGTAAATCCCTTACCGACCGCGCACCGAGCGGTGCAACCGACTTGTACCATGGCTCTAGGCTATAAGAAACGCATAACAACCTTTTTTTCTGTAGCCTCATTGGTCGCCGCTTCGCTTAGCTACAGATCGTAATTCTAGGCCACGGGCAAAAAATATTCACCTCCTAGGCGGTGTATAAGTGATTTATTCACCCCGAATTGAGAAATCTGATTGGACGGTTTGAACGAACCATGGTATAAATTTAACATATACCCGATTTTGCATTATCCACCCCTAATACTGTCTCGCTCGCTACGCTCGCTCGCCAATAAATAAATAAACATCCCCGATTTTCGATTGTGTTACCCCTGTAAGTGTCTCGCTCGCTACGCTCGCTCGCCAATTAAAAAAAACTCGACTTGTTTTAGTAGCTTGAATGGTAGATGTTAAAACTAAACGTTTAACAATGGTATAGTATTAGGCTCGCTCCCATTTGTGCTCAAGGACACTACTACTTTATTCCAGTGCCAATACCCTACCATTCGATAATACGGGAGCAAAAACAATCGGGCAGTAGTAGTATACTTTGGGGAGTTGTGGTGTTTTAGTTTAGCTTTTTGTTGCCTCATATCCATTTACAGCAACACTCCATACTTGGTCTGATCTCATGCTGCATGATAATTCCTGAACAATGTTTGTTTTTAGGTCACAAAATGTTGCCCCAACTGGTTACCATGGCAGTGAAAACCCTTTATGGGACATAATTTCCAAAGGTTTTTGGGGGGGAGGGGGGGGGGGCTGCTAAGTGTCTGATAGATGTAATTCCATATTCGCTAGCAAAAAATTTGCAAAAATAACTCTTGTTGATAACACAGAGTTATCATTACACAGAAAGTTGATGTAGAAAGTAATGTATTCTGTATTTATTTGCAGCACTAATTAATGATCAACCGCTATATGTGTAGAATCCACTAAAGTCATTATGAAATATTGAAATAGAATTGTTTCAGGTAAAATACAACCTCACTACGCAGGCTCACTCAATATTTGTGCTCAAGCATAATACTATAGTATGTCCAAGTTTAGTTGGCAGCAAGAAAAATTAATTCGTTGTTGAAGGTAAGCAGCTACATATCTGGGATTTGAACCATTGGACCGCTTGCCCCAAAGTAGTAAAAAATATTTTCTCAGAAAACTCCATAACGAGAGAAAAAGTCCAATTCTACGAATGTTCATGGGAATGGAAGACACCATAGCTTTCCAACTCTACAGTGCCGATCTAATTGACAGGAAGCAAAGCTAGTGAGACACTTACAGGGGCTACAAAAGTGAGATTCTATGGTGTTCTTTATTAAAAATTCCAAAAAAAAAATACTGAGACGAAATTACTAGATAATCAGTATTAAAATTAATGTTACCTCAAAATGCATTTTATTTACCAACTATTCATTAAGTTACAATGCATACTCTTTTATCTCTATTTTCAAGATATAAATGCAGGACTGACAATAATTTTAGTTTGATTTTTTTCCTTGATAGTTATTTACTTAAAATAGATGAGTAAATACAACATTACCAGTTATGGTAATTTCCCACTTTAGGTCCTCAAGCTCCCCTTACACCATCACATTTGAGAAGTTTTATGTCTACATACAATACTGTAACAATATATTGGAATAATTCAACACTTGTCTATGGCCCAGAAAACTATGAGGTTCATTATGGAATAAATATTCTCAATTTAGTCAGTGATACAGTCAGTCAACCTGGTGTAGAACTGACAGGACTACAAAGTAACTCCAGTTACTACTATGTGGTGATAGCTTCAAACACTGCAGGGAGCATTATCAGTGAAGTTAACACCTTCATCACCTCATGTCAGAAATGTGGTAAGATTGTATAATTCTAGTAAGGCACTTTTGCACACATTATTATACCACACTATATACAATGCTTTTTGCTATCATAAAGTGAATGCTAATGAGTGAATACTGTGAAGTAACATGAATACTACTTTTAGAAGTTCATGGGGTGCAATTATTTTATTATTTTTATTATTGTAGTACTATAAGCTATTAATGTAGTAAACACTTGTAATTAATTAAATAATACCTGAATATGATTTTCATAAGAATATATATATATAATTATATTATTAATTATAGAAATTACTACTAGTGAACCAGAAGGTATGTAATTACTCCAATGCATTTCTGGCACACACAACATTGTGCAATTGATACAAAGCATTCTAATTTCACTTGACAATTTACTGTAACAAGTGCCTTCATCTCACGTTTACTGTAAGATATGCCTATGAAATTGTGTAATACCAGGGTGTAGAAAGAATATATATATATATATATATATACAGTAGACCCTCTCATATCCGACCTATATGGGACCAGCCCTAGTTTGGATAAGTGAATTTTCCGGATATGTGAAGCCACTTAAAAAAAATTGGTTTAAATGATTTTTTAATGTTTAAAGTAAAGGACAGAGTTAATTAACTACACTCTTCCTTTTTGAAGGTGTAGGGGTAGCCATTATTAGCATACAGCAACACACACATTACATTCAAGCTCAGGAATTTACCATAGCTAGCTGCTTAACTGCTTACGCAGAGCAGCCCATGGTAGAGTTAGATCTGGAGATAACAGCTGGCAGCTACAATGCTAAAGTAAACTTGCCGTTGTGCTTCAATTGAATTTTAATTGAATTTTAATTTTGGGCCGGATAAAGCGGGGAGCCGGTTATGTGAGGCCTGGATATGCGAGGGTCTACTGTATATATGTTATAGTTATAAACCAAAATTGAGGTTTGTATGCGATTTATAAACTCCGAGACACGAGGGCGCAGCCCGAGTGGCGAGGATTTATAAATCGAAATACAAACCTAATGATTTTGGTTGATAACTATTTTATAGCCAGAACATAAACAACGAGCAAAGTATAGCGTTAGCTATCTTAGTAATTGTATTAAAGTACCCAAACTCTTCATTATTCCATTTTGCTTTGATCTGCCTTCTACCATAATTATGGTTGCTATGAACTATATCAGACTTTTCCCCGCTAATACATTTTCTTACGGGCATACCAGACTGTATCAGATTTATAGTATTTAACGACAAGCGCGGTCGCTCGGGTAACGGGCTATAAATATATATATATGTGTGTGTGTGTGTGTGTGTGTGTGTGTATAAATATATATTTACATGAGTTAGAGTTTGATATGGCGAAACATTTCACAAGCAGGCTAATTTATTTTCACGAGCCAGAGGTGAATGAAAATAAAGCCTGAGAGTGAAATATCTTGCCATAACACTCTGACAAGTGTAATATGTGGTTTATTCCACACTAGATATCTTCACTACTGTAGTTAGTATTAGAGGAAGGATAACTCACAGCCTAAAGTTGGTTGTAGGGGCTACCCACACCCCCAGCTGATATTTTAGCAGCTGCTCTAACCCTGTTGAGCAGGGTAAAGAGCTGGGTACACCAGAGGAAGGTAGCTGTAAAACCCGAGAAAATTGAAAAGTTTGGTTGGTTGCTATAACTACAGGGGGATAACAGTGTGAAATATCGTTGTGAAGATATCTAGGGTGGAATAAATAAATAAATATATATATATTATATATATTATTATGTATATTATCAGTTGCTTTATAATTGTAGAAATTACTACTGACGAATCAGAAGGTATGTAATTACTCCAATGCATTTCTGGCACACACAATCTTGTGCAATTGATACAAAACATTCTAATTTCACTTGACAATTTACTGTAACAAGTGCCCTCATCTCATGTTAACTGTAAGATTTGCCTATGAAATTGTGTAATAGCAGGGTGTAGAAAGATGTTTTGGTATGGGAGGGCTCCAAGAGCACCTGATTGTGGTTTTAAGGCTTTCTTATCGAAATCATCAATTTTGATTGTACTCCCAAATTATAAGGAGGTGGGGTCTGGAGCCCACCCTTCCGTCTTTCCGAAGCCACTGAGTAGTCACCGTCATGACATTTACTACTATGAAATATTTATCACTTACAAAAAAACTCATTTTTTTCATATTATAACTCAAACTGTAGACTATTAAGTTTTAATTATTAGAGATTTTCCTCTGTGATTTTTCAACCAGAAGCTGAAAGTATATTTAAAAACTTGTAATTCAATTAGAAAATAAGCAATCGGTTTCTTGTTTTCAGGTTCCTTCAAACTTTTTTACACGACATTATTACCAACTCTATACATAACATATATGAACTTTTTTAGCTGTCTAAACCCATATTTATGAGAGAAGTTAATTTAATTGTCCTTAAGGGTAAAGAGTTACCTCTGTCTCCAATATAAATTTCCATACATATGTTGTTGCTTTTAGTTTATTCATCTCCAACTGTCGGAATCAGAAGTAGTGGATTACAATGTGATTGCTTAACTGCATTTGCATCACTTTTGTACATATTGTTCATGTATTCAAAATTTTATTATAATTAATAAAGTGATGCTAGCAAGTATTGATACAATTAAATAATTATAAATAAAATGGTCACATTTTTTTGTGAACCTTTTCATAGCAAAATAAAATTAGTATTATTAATTGAGAAATGGACATTGAATCATGTCTAGACAAAATCTAGCTACTACCACCCAACTATTATATGTGTATAGATAAAGTATAAGTCCTACAAACATTAGTCTATGATTATAGGGAATGGCTAAGTTATTCTATGCTTATAAGGTATGGCTACTACAACCAGCTATTCTAATTTTGAAGTGCACGGCTAGTATAGTATGTCCGCGTTAAGTTGGTGCGACCACGAATGTGGCAAACAAGGAATGCACTTAGAGAAAAAAGAAACCAATTACCTTCAAATGACAGTAGTAGCTGAAACGCGCGAAATTGTCGACGCCCGCAGTAAAATGGGGGAGAGTCTAAGGTGCCATTACTAGTGGTGTGCTTGAGCACAAATAGCGAGCGAGCCTTAAAGGTAAGAATAACTAAAACTAAGCTATAGAGAACATGAAAAAACTAAAACTAAATATTTTAGAATACAGTGAATTTGATAATAACTAAAACTACCATGTAGAGTGGATGACAAAAACTAAAACTAAAGCAATTTTTATTGTAAACAATTCACCCTGAATTATATCATTATTAAATAAAGGTATAAATTGCTATCAAGTAATTATTCTCTAAATTATATAAAATATATCTTACTTTATTTAAAATCCCTAAAATTTCATAGAAATATGCTACTTTTGAAGTTGTTTGGAAAACTACCAGTACTACTTCTTTAAGGAGTCTCATCATTCAAGAAGTTGAGACACAACGTAAATTAACCAAAACTAAGTCAATTAATAAAATAACTAACTAAATATTCTACATGATATTAAAGAAATGCTAAAAACTAACTAAATCTTCAGGGAGAATTTGGGAAAAAACTAAAACTAAGCATTCAAGACATTTTTTTAGTATGAATAACTAAAACTAAGAAAACCTGGAATCTCTAAACCAAAACAACACTGTTTGGTAGTTGTGCTATACATTAGCTAAGCAGTAGCTATAGCACTCACTTTCACATGCACTTGTTCAACTGGATTATCAACACAAGACTTACTTCGTGATTTATTGAACAATGCATTTTCAAGAAAGAACAACACTGTTGTGTAGGGCTAAACTATGACAAAAATGTGCACTAGCCAAATTCGAATACAAAATGAACTCCAAAGTTGGTTAGACATAACTGCGTTCCCACAAAATCAGAAATGGCAGGTACAAATTATTTGAAATGGGTAAACAATTGATGATGATACAGGTAAAGATCAAGGATTCCGTTTAGTGGAATATGTGGATGGAGTCAACCACAAGTGAACCCAATAACGCGAAATTTGATTGCTTACCCTTTGAAAATCTTTTGTCCAATAGTCAAGTCATGAAGATAATACGATATAAATCTTGTGTTGGTATATCCAGTGTGTGTGTGTGTGTGTGTGTGTGTGTGAAAGTGTTGTGTGTGTGTGTGTGTGAAAGTGTTGTGTGCTGCAAGAGTAGTACAAATAAGTTATAACCAAAATAACAAAAAATGAATATAAGTGGCTAGCATTCTTAAATTTCAGTCAGACCAGCTCGCTCGCCATTTGTGCTGAAGTACATCATTAGTATAGCTATAGTTTGATAAGTATGGATACTGACGTGTGTGTAAATGAGGAGTTGGAAATGATGCAACGAGTAATAAAATGTGTTAGTGAAAGTTATAATATTATGCTTGTACAAATATGGAAGAATTGTGCATGCTATCTAAATGATGAAATGATAACTAGCTAAATTTTGACAAGTGGAATGTTCAGCTTTGGCTTTGGTCTTCAACACAACACAATATATTTACAGAGAGCTTTGGCTATGCTGTCGCAATTGAAGGAATACAAATTTTGAGGTGTGTATGGAAAAGTTCACACACACACACACACATACAGACACACAGAGCCATTACATACACAGACTCACATGCATGCAATACCAACAGGTGAAAGTATATTGGAGCATGTTATACAATTATTTATTTATTTATTTACTTATTTGTTTATGTTTTACTTTTATAGGAGTTCCTTAAATTTACAACAAGGGCTTGGGAAGGATGGAACTTATCAAGAAGAAGTGGACTGTGAGCTGAAAGGTATAAGTCAACCATTTATTATCATATAGTAGATATATATATTTTTTGTGTATTGATTTTCATTTTGTGGAAGAACTGTAAATGGGTGTAGTCAGCCATTTATACTGTATGCGCTAGAGGGTCCTAGTGAGTTGTCCTGTCTGTTTGTGTGTCTGTATGTCTGTCATATTATAACTTGAGAAATCACTGACAATTAATGGTTGATTTAAGTAACTTATTCAGAACAAAGATTTAAAATCTTTTATTGTGCTGATCTTTTATTGGGCTGGTTTTTGAGAAAACGCAAAGCTATCAGCTCTGTGTGTACTAGCTTTAGTGGGTAACACCCCCTTTTGTCACATCGTAATCATGTGAGCTAAATATTTCTTGCAGTATGCAGTAGATTTGCATTATGTGCTAAAAAGTTAACCGAGTGCTTGAATTGAAGTTTCTTGTTAAAAGAGACCTCTGGAATGCTGGCTATATATATCAGTTGTATAGTCGCCACCAAAATTCCATCCTTGTGGCAGCATAAAGTTACTCAAAGTCTTTAGTTACTAATTGGCGAGCGAGCGTAGCGAGCGAGACACTTACAGGGGTAAAAATGAAAAAATCGGGGATGTTTGTTTATTTGTATATATGTTTGGACGTACGTATGTCATTTTGTACTTTGACCCTCACGTTTTTGTGTTAGTTACGTGGTCGACCCCATCCCAAATTGCACTAAACAGAATCCTCTGGTTTATCGATCAGTACCCGTATCACCCTAGAAATTGAATTGCTTACCGTTTTGAATTCTTTTGCGGGTGCAGTTAAAACTTGAAAACTTAAGGGACTTCCATTTCTATTCCAGTTAGTGGCGGTGGTAAGTTAATGCGCTCTTTGTCATGGTTATAAGCCGTGCGCAACAGTATTTACTTGAAAATACATTGTCCACTAGACTACCAAGAAGGTAAGTCTGTAGGTACATGTCCAGTTGTGTCAAAGCATTGTGTGTTACAACCACTATTAGCTAAAGAATATCACAAAGAAAACTTTTAAAAAACTTTTTAAATAACTTGTATTGTTTTGTTGTTTTTTTTAATTATTATTATTATTATTAACCCCTTACCATACGTCATTTTAAAAAACGGCCGTTTTTTAAGTAGCTGGGCTGCCTTTTGTCAGGAACACAAGTCACTTGGTACTATTATTGTCAATGGCTACATAGCTAGTTGTAATTACTTTTAGGACTAAAATGAACTCAATGATGCCTTCTAAAATTAGGTGACAGGATGTAAGACATTCTAAATGAATGTAGCCTTATTGGTACTTTTGTATACAGGTTATGTATACTTTTATCAGATTCTACCTTGTGTGAATTACTTGTGCAAAATGGCTCGCTCACCATTTGTGCTGAAGCACATCACTAGGTATATGTATGGATTGTATATGTATGCCCTTTAAATGCACATGTGGTCCCTTTTTTCTCTTAAAAACAAGCTTTTTTGGCTTTCCCCCAGTACCAGTGCTTTTTTATCGGGAGCTGTTGGTCATTATGTGGACAGTCAAAATGGCTTCAATTTGATACTGTGTATTAATTGACATAAGAACTTCCATATTTAGTTAGCTAAAATTAATGGAAGTAGCTGTATATGTACTATACTTGTACATAGATAAAACAAAGTTTTCAAGAGCTACAAGTACTTCACTAGAAAAAGCTTAAAGTTGTATTGCAGAAGCTATGATTAATTCTGAAAATAGAGGTAAGGAATAGCTATATACTTGTGATGCTGAAATAGCACTACTAGGGTAAAGCAGTAGCTATATTAATATATGTATTTTTTGTCGTACTATTATCAGATAATTCAGTCATTCTCGGCTGAAATAATTATAATAATACGACATTTTTCTTTTTTTAACAGCCAATATTTTAATTATAACTTAACCCGACGTTCCGATTTCTTGCCGAAGTCCTCTTCAGGGTTCAACTGAGGTGAACTCTCCGTGGTGATAATAACACAAAATAAACAGCAAGATTTCTGGAGGGCACGCTTACTGTTTGTTATATCCTGGAGGGTGATTTGCACGCAGCATGGACCCAAGCATCCTGGAAGCTCTAAACCTATGTCTCTATTAAACTTGTTGTTGTCAGGTGTCATCTGTATGTGTAGAGCTTTCTTGATCTTCAACTCACGATTCTTACTGGCTCTGTCTATAACTCTTACCTCTTCCCATTTAATGAGGTGATGCTGCTTCCAAGCATGTTCAGCAATGGCTGAAACCTTCTCATCACCTCTCTTACAAGCATCCTGATGTTCTTTACTCTCTGCTCAAGCGTTCTATTTGTTTTTACCACATATACAGAATGTATGGTTAGTAAGATGTGATCTTAGTGTCTTACCCGACTTAAATGCTGTTTTGATGTCAAAGTCTCTACACACTCTCTGAATGCTCTCACTCAATCCTGATATGTACGGAATAATAGGAATCAAACCTTTCTCTTGCTCAGTATTTGTGTGCTTTAGAAGGTAACTCTTTAGAGCCTGCAATAGAAGGTTTCAGCCATTGCTGAACATGCTTGGAAGCAGCATCACCCCATTAAATGGGAAGAGGTAAGAGTTGTAGACAGAGCCAGTAAGAATTGTGAGTTGAAGATCAAGGAAGCTCTACACATGCAGATGACACCTGACAACAACAAGTTTAATAGAGACATAGGTTTAGAGCTTCCAGGATGCTTGCTGTCCATGCTGCATGCAAATCACCCTCCAGCGTGCCCTCCAGAACACGGAGAGTTCGACCTCAGTTGACCCCTGAAGAGGACTTCGGCAAGAATTCAAAACGTCGAGTTAAGTTATAATTAAAATATTGGCTGCTAAAAAGAGAAAAATTTCCTATTATTATTATCAGATATAAAATACTTTAAAGACATATTTTTGTAGCTGAGTCTCAGAGTGCTTACTACCAAGAATCACTAACACCTCAGATGGCTGAAATTCAGAACTTGGGAACTTGATGCAAGAAAGCAATTCATTATTTGTCGGCTGAAATTTCAATAGACAACTGTTTTGCATGATCTAAAGCTTAAAAATGTAACAATACCTATCTGGCAGGCTTGCTTGATATTATTGCTTAAGCATAATATGACTAGTATGTATATATATATTATATATATACACAGATAGTACGTATGCCCCTTAAACGCGTGTGCGGGTGTGTATTTTTTCTCCTAAAAACACGGCTCTTTAGTCTTCACCCCTCCTTATTTTGATACTACAGCATTAAGCAAGTCTTACTTGAAACATAGGCTCCCAATATTGTGAGATAATTCCTGCAAAACACTTGTTTTTCAAGTCTAAAAATATTACTGCAACTGGTTACTATGGCATTGGCAACCTTTCCTTGTTAACTAAAATTACAACTGGCCTTTCCTTTTTGTAGCTAGAGTTTATTGTCAAAAGTGTCTGGTTATTCAGATAGTCAGAATGGCTTAAATTTGAAACAACAGAAGCTGCCATAACTACAGAAATATTGAAATAGAAGCTTCTTTCAGGTAAAAATACATCTAAACAAGATTGTAGTTATGTAACCTCACTATGCTGGCTCAATCGATATTATTTGTGCTCAAGCACACCACAATAGTTTGTCCATGTGAGCACAATAGTTTGTGCTGACAGTGCAAGACCGAACGCATACGTGAACTTGACCAAACCCTTTCTTTCTCTTCATATTGGGTAAAGGGTCTGGCCCGCGAGACTACCCTTGAACATAGTGGAGAGAACAACTTTGAATGACGGCTTTGTATATCTCAATGTTGTCAAATACAATCTTGTATCCAGCATTTTACAGACAAGGTCACTTGGCTCTGGAGTTTTTGTGTTGTGGTTATCAAGTATATCACATGTTCAAACGTTGGTGCTGTATCCATGCCAGTGCCATCGCTCAGCTCCGATAAACCAGACGATTCAAAACGGTAAGCAATTCAATTTCTAGCCTGATATGGGTAATGATCGCTAAACCAGAGGATTCTGCTTAGTGAAGTCTGGGTTGGGTCGACCACCAAACTAACACAAAAAAGCCTTAATCAAAGTACTAAAATGAAACACATGTGCCTAAACATAAATATAACTAGTGTGTGCTTGAACACAAATATCGAGCAAGCCTACCTAGCTTTGTAACATAAAACTACAGCGTTTTTATTACATATCTTATATTTTAGCCTTAATCAATGCAAAGCTGTATGATAGCAGTTGACAATTAATTACAGAACTACTACCTTAGTAATGGTAACTTCTGTAGTATCAAACTTAGCCATTTGGACTACCTTAATTACCAGTATCTCTTGAACAAGCACTCAACTATATAAAAAAAAAATAGACCAGAAATATTTTTGTAATTATAGCCAACCAATAGAATTAGTACTCACCTCAGCTTTTCCCGAGTAGTGGTAGCTCCTTTAGAATCCATTCTGACTACTAGTGACTCTTAACAATGCAAGCAGCACTTAGCACCTCCACAAAACAACGAATTTTGAATTTATGTCTGGTAAAGGTTCTTCAATCCCATAGTAACAACTTTTTGTGACTTGTAAAAAGGCGATTTCACAAGTATTCTCTCTCAATTTTGAGCCTAAGTTTAAAGTAAACCTCCGAAGATACAGGGTTCAAACCTAAAAAAAGCCATGTTTTTGGAGGAAAAAGTCTGCGCGCGTTTAAAGGGCATCCGTACCATCCATACACATATTATATACACATATTTTGCATTATCCACTGCTAATAGTATCTCGCTCGCTTAGCTTGCTCAATAACAAATACTTCCAATTTGCAATGGTGTTACTTCTGATAGTGTCTCACTAGCTTCCTCACTGTCGCCAATAATTATTTCATAATTAAATATACTATATATTATCAAACATTACCTTCCAGTCCAATTTCTCATCAGAAACTCTCTTCCAGAACTACTGTATCAAAGTTTTCTCCAAGGTTATCTCTAAATTGATAGTTGCAGTGTGAGAAAAAGACAAACCAGCCTTCTATAGCTGCATGTAGGCCTACAATTTTTTCTTAGGATCTACTAGGTTGTATATTATAGTATTCCGTACCTGCTTTGCTGAAAGGCCAGCATACAGATTCAGGAAATCACATGCTGAATGAAGTGACAAGACACTTGAGAATGATTCCATTAATAACAATCAAAATTAGGTCTTCATTGCTCCTAGGTATCCTTGTTTTCCAGCCAGCCCTCAAATAAAAAAAGTGTGGGTGCATAGGAAGACGTACAGCTCATCAATGATTTCTTTACAGTCCAATGATGAAAAGGGCTTGTATTGACTTACTATGAAGTACTGAACAAATGCTTGTCTGAACATAGAGCTGCAAGTTCATGATTTAGGATGCATGATACTGTTCCGATCATTGCTTCCCTAATACAAACATTCTGTGTACACTGATTGGAAAAAGACAGGTAGTTCTTAAGTATTGGTGGCCTACTAATTTGCTGCCTGGTTGGTGTAACTTTACATGATTTTATCCTTGAGTTGCAGTCAATGATGGCCAAATGTGTAATAACCGAATTTCTATAATAATTATAATGAAAGAAGAATTTATCTGTAAGTGCAGGTGATCCAGCACCAGCTACAATAAGTGCAGAACCAGATGAATCTGGGGGACTAGCTGCTCTGAAACGGATGCTTGGCCCTGGGGTGACTGGAACTGGATGCACAGTGGAGATGGTACAACTTCCTCTAATTACTGGAAGTGCTTGCAATGTGTTATTGCTCAACTCTCCACACAGACTATTGTATCACTCTACCACACTAACACAAGGACTACATATAGCCTCCATTAACTGCATCTAACTCTCTCTTGGGTGCCTTGTAATTTGCCAATAATTTTCATTAACATCAATTAAACATTGTGTACACTCTGTCCAGACAATAATCTCTGCTTCTCCTGCTTAATGGAGACATTCTTTCCACAGCCACAACAATACTCCATCACAAACTAATGAAATCCTCTATACTAACCTGAAAGTTCCATTAGCCAATTCTTTAATGAAATTGCAGCCCAGAAATTGGACCACACCCACCCTCATAAGTTAAACACGTATAGTATGTTCCTCTAGAATCCTGAGGAATGGAACAAATCGAGTAAAGGCAGTTGTCTAGACCTTCTTTCCCCATGTAGTGGTTAGGTAAAGGGTTTCACTGGTGAGACTAGTCACTACGCTCCTGCTTGAAGCCCTCTGATGTATATATCCCTCACTGACCTCCAAGTCCTTAACTTGGTTCCCCCAGTACATCACAGAATTTCGTACTAGGGTGTCGGAGAGTAGAAGGATTTCCAACATGCTTACTGAGGTTTCATGACCTCTGATACACACATGCAACACTAATGCTAAGTTATTAGACACAAGTAACTAATGGCAGAGGACTGATGTTATGCCGTAACAGAGTTCTAATACTTCATTTGAATCAACAAAGAGAAGAGAGAGAGGAAAAACAGTGTTAGGACACACAAATATTAATTTTCACTTATATCCACAGTATAATATAATATAAGGGTCATGAAATTCGCTAACAAATAACACTTTCATAATATTATAAACTAGCAATGATGCATGCAGCGAAAAATGTCTTATCATAAATATCCTTCTGCAGTGAAAAGATCATCAAAAAGTAAAAGTAAATGGGAAACACTTTCTACAGCTATGCAGGAACATGGGAAGCTTCACCATACTGAGGTTGTGCCATTTTTTCCAGTTGAATTAATTCTTTTGATCCAGTACTAAAAAGGAAAATGACATATTAAAACAAAAGTGCACTATTCTACCATACACCTCAGTGACATAGAACAACTGCAGCATTATAGTGTTGCATGTGTGTACCAGAGGTCACGAAATGAGTGCAATATCAGTACCAACTATCTTTTTTAATGTGTGTATGTGCAGTGCAGATATAGTATTAATGTAAACTAATATGGATATTGCAATAGCTATAATTATCAGCCTACAGTTAGTCCAATTAGCTACAATTATGTTGCATCAGTACTTAGTTGGAGCTCTACAAACACCAAGAAAAAAGTTAGTAATCCCTAGCAACCAAAATCCAATTATTGTGAATATGTGCGTGGGCGTTGTCGCAGCACCCTTAAGCAAGATAATTGGATGTGTAACTAGAGCATGTAGATGTAGTAGTGCATTTAATTGATACATCAGTTCAGACTATTAAGTAGCTGGGTCAGTCAATTGCAATTACATTGCTACAATTGCTATCGTTGTGGAATTCATCAATGAGTATAGGGTTGTTTTTGTTATGCATGTAACTAAAAAGTGTTTATGCTGTTCTTTTCTCAGATTCGTTTAGACAGAAAGGCAATCATTGTATGTTTGAAGTAGCTAACTAGTTGTGAAAAACAAGACATTTAAAAAGGTAACAATATTTCTATTTAAGAAAGAATGTTTGAATTGTTGTTGCTTCATGGTTGTTGCATAATGGAGAATTTTTGATGTGAGCACATAGCAATGATTGATAAACATCTCACAATCTTGGTTCCAAGGATATCACTGACAAATAGCATTCTACACCAATATTTTCAAAGTTATCTCATTTCATAGCTATAATTACATTTCCAGTTTCCTCCTTTATCGATACATTCATTGAATTAGATTTCGTTGAGATAGCTATCTATTGTTCATTAATGCTTTAAACTTCAAATCTAATATATTGGCTAATTGGCTAATTGGCTAATTGGCTAATTGGTGTAACATAATAAAAGCACTAGAAGAAGTGGAATAATTGGGGGGTGTGGCCATTTGTCCACTATTCAGGAAGTGTTATCTATTGATTCCGAGTTTGTTAGCCAACTGTTTCTGTCACTTGTCCCAACATTAGAGGTGACAATTTTGGGGTGATTATTGAACTTTCACTCTATACTTATACCCATGTCCAGAATGAGGCATTATGTCAGATATTGGGCTATTGGGGGTGTCGTTAAAGGAGACAGGAGTGATGAAAGTGGGTACAGGAGGGCACAGGCCTCCACAGAATCATAGCTTGGGAAGCACAGTGGGGCACACAGTATGCTCATAATATTACACATTGTGGTTGATTGGCTCATAAATTCAATTATATTTGCAAATCCAAGGTGCTTCATCATAATATCAGTACTAACTACAGAACATAGCTAATATTTACTAATGGCATTAGGGAAATCAGTCTTCTTTGGCTTGTTGGATAAAGAGAGAATTTGATGCATATTCATACAGACTTAGTAGACAACACTGAAATTACAGGCATTGCTGCGGAATTCATGGAAATATTTGAAACAATATTTTAAGGAGCAAATTTTAAAAAAAACTTTTACATCTAAATTTTACATCTGATTTTCACTAAGACTTTATTCTAAGTTTTATGTTTTGGAAAATTTATAAATGGTTTTCATGAAAGTAAATTGTTGTGTGGTACATAGTGCCCCCCCTCCCCACCCAATTTCAACACCTCTTCCATCACACTGTAGGAAAGTTTACGGTAGTATGGAAACATGAAGAGTAGGTGAACGTATTACAAATAAAGTAAATTAAGGGACTTAAAAATAGATATTGTTCTATGTGATTACTTGAACAATCTCAAAATGACCTATTAAAACATACTACTAATCCTCATGCATGACAACTGGCCAAACCACTAATTACTTGGAACTATCACCTCAAGGTCATCAATGAAATCAACATATTTTATCTACTTTCACATACCAGCATTACATCAGCTATCTCCACCATTTTGTGGTGCTTTTCACAGTTTAGTTGAAGAAAGTGCACTTAGTGAAATGTATCAAAGAAAAAAATTAATTAATTGTCTATAATTAGACAGTATATGCACATGTGTGAGTCTACACACCATGAGTTCTATTCTGTCCTTCACAAGGGCCTTATAAATCTAGTTCACTATTTTTTTGGAATTTATGTTAAATTTATAGACCAATTAGTTTTATAGGTACTCTTAAGTCTTTTTAATTTTTAATGCTCACACTAATTTTCATAAATCATACAATTAAATAATTAACTTGTACTTGTATTTCAATTTTTTCACAAGGTCAAAATGATAAAGTGCATAATATTAAATGGAAGTAAAGCTAATAAAGTTTTAGACCTGAATATGCTGTAACCATGGCCACGAACATCTGAAATAATTGAAAACAATAATTTTGTATTAATATTATAGCTAAGTACAAATTTTCAACTTCTGTTCATTGCAAATAGCAACAATACCACAGTAATGTATTTTGGAAACAAATTACAACATACCCTATGAAAGAGATGAGACTGTACTGGAAAAAGAAAATGGTGAGTTATGCTATTTAACAATAGAAAGAAAAACTGCAAGTATAATATGAAGACGTTGTTAGAGATTTGATAAGCTGATGTGAGAGATGCAGGAAAATGAAAAGTTAATTTCCTCTACTCTTAGCTTACATATTTGTCCACACATCTATTGCAAGAATTCATGAATAGTATGGTTGAGATATAATATGTACATAATAAATTTCAATTTGGTGTATATTGAAACATCAAATTAAATTTTCAACTAAGATTACAAGGATTATGTTAGATTACAGGGATTTATGTTAGATTACAGGGATTATGTTAGATTACAGGGATTATGTTAGACTACAGGGATTATGATAGATTACAGGGATTATGTTAGATTACAGGGATTTATGTTAGATTACAAGGATTTATGTTAGATTACAGGGATTATGTTAGATTACAGGGATTATGTTAGATTACAGGGATTATGTTAGACTACAGGGATTATGATAGATTACAGGGATTATGTTAGATTACAGGGATTATGTTAGACTACAGGGATTATGATAGATTACAGGGATTATGTTAGATTACAGGGATTTATGTTAGATTACAGGGATTTATGTTAGATTACAGGGATTATGTTAGATTACAGGGATTATGTTAGATTACAGGGATTATGTTAGACTACAGGGATTATGATAGATTACAGGGATTATGTTAGATTACAGGGATTATGTTAGACTACAGGGATTATGATAGATTACAGGGATTATGTTAGATTACAGGGATTTATGTTAGATTACAGGGATTTATGTTAGATTACAGGGATTATGTTAGATTACAGGGATTATGTTAGATTACAGGGATTATGTTAGACTACAGGGATTATGATAGATTACAGGGATTATGTTAGATTACAGGGATTATGTTAGACTACAGGGATTATGATAGATTACAGGGATTATGTTCAAACTAGATTACGGGATTATGTTAAACTAAGAGTATAGGAGTATGTTCAACTAAGCTTACAGTGGATTATGTAAAACTAAGATTATAGGATTAGGTTAAACTAAGATTACAGGGATTATGTTAAACAAGCTGATAAGGTAGTTATGTTAACAAGATTTTACAGGGGTATGTAAAACTAAGATTCCCAGGGAATTATGTAAGTATTCTAAGATTATGGGTAGTTAAATAATATACAGGGATATGTTAAACTAAGATTATAGTGATTATGTAAACTAAGAATGTTAAGGGATTATGTTAAACTAAGATTATAGGGATTATGTTAAAATAAGATTACAGGGATTATGTTAAACTAAGATTACAGGGATTATGTTAAACTAAGATTATAGGGATTATGTTAAACTAAGATTACAGGGATTATGTTAAACTAAGATTATAGTGATTATGTTAAACTAAGATTACAGGGATTATGTTAAACTAAGATTATAGGGATTATGTTAAACTAAGATTACAGGGATTATGTTAAACTAAGATTATAGGGATTATGTTAAACTAAGATTATAGGGATTATGTTAAACTAAGATTATAGGGATTATGTTAAACTAAGATTACAGGGATTATGTTAAACTAAGATTATAGGGATTATGTTAAACTAAGATTATAGGGATTATGTTAAACTAAGATTACAGGGATTATGTTAAATTTATTTGCATTGCACTATTCTGTGCAGATAGGAATGTTCATCACTAGCAAAAAAAATTATTTGTTATTCTTTCATTATCATTTAATCTGTGTTTTGTAATTACTTGGTTGTTACATACATATAATGCTGAAATATGTAGAATGGTTGTTGTGAATTCTGCTTCACTTACTAGTAGTAGTGAAGCTTTCAACAGTGCTTGCAGTGGTCCCTGCAGAATTAGTTGCTTTTACAACATAATAATATTTAGTGTTTGCTTCAAGATCCGCCAACTCCACCCGAAATGCCGTCACAGCATCACTGACCGAATTAAGATTGTTTTGATCAGTACCATAGTGTACAGTATACATCTCAGCATCATATGCCAGCCCTGAGATATTCCATTCTACTACCACTTTTTCTTTGTTTACCTCTGATGTTCTTAGTAGAATTGGAGCATTGGGAGGAGGAGGAGGATCTGTTCCAAAGTTAATATTGAAAGAATGAATCAATACTCATCATACTCTCAGATAGAATTAAAAGATAAAAGAATGTAAACATTGGAGCCCCCCATACTGAACATCTTCCTCCACCACTGGATGATACAGATAAACCAGTCACACAACAATCTAAACATTGGAGCCCCCCATACTGAACATCTTCCTCCACCACTGGATGATAAAGATAAACCAGAGTCACACAACAATCTAAACATTGGAGCCCCCCATACTGAACATCTTCCTCCACCACTGGATGATACAGATAAACCAGTCACACAACAATCTAAACATTGGAGCCCCCCATACTGAACATCTTCCTCCACCACTGGATGATAAAGATAAACCAGAGTCACACAACAATCTAAACATTGGAGCCCCCCATACTGAACATCTTCCTCCACCACTGGATGATAAAGATAAACCAGTCACACAACAATCTAAACATTGGAGCCCCCCATACTGAACATCTTCCTCCACCACTGGATTGATAAAGATAAACCAGAGTCACACAACAATCATTTGATGATTGTACAATTCAGTTTAAGTTACTGCTTTTCATACTATCCGACAAGAAAGTGAATTTTCTTACAAATACATAGATTAATAACTTTTTATATAAAAAATACATGCTCTAATGTACTAAACATGTCATGGTAATGGTGATTTTACAACAGAGTCAATAGGATGTAGTTACATATTAGGGGTGGACACATGAACAATCTAGTGTTGTGTCACTCAGATGATGGTTCTGAGAGTGATGGTTCTGAGGGTGATGGTTCTGAGGGTGATGGTTCTGAGGGTGATGGTTCTGAGGGTGATGGTTCTGAGGGTGATGGTTCTGAGGGTGATGGTTCTGAGGGTGATGGTTCTGAGTGTGATGGTTCTGAGGGTGATGGTTCTGAGGGTGATGGTTCTGAGAGTGATGGTTCTGAGGGTGATGGTTCTGAGGGTGATGGTTCTGAGGGTGACAGTTCTGAGGGTGATGGTTCTGAGGGTGATGGTTCGGAGGGTGATGGTTCTGAGAGTGATGATGGTTCTGAGGGTGATTATTCTGAGAGTGATGGTTCTGAGGGTGATTATTCTGAGAGTGATGGTTCTGAGGGTGATTATTCTGAGAGTGATGGTTCTGAGGGTGATTATTCTGAGAGTGATGGTTCTGAGGGTGATTATTCTGAGGGTGATGGTTCTGAGGGTGATTATTCTGAGGGTGATGGTTCTGAGGGTGATGGTTCTGAGAGTGATGGTTCTGAGGGTGATGGTTCTGAGAGTGATGGTTCTGAGGGTGATAGTTCTGAGGGTGATAGTTCTGAGAGTGATGGTTCTGAGGGTGATTATTCTGAGAGTGATGGTTCTGAGGGTGATTATTCTGAGAGTGATGGTTCTGAGGGTGATTATTCTGAGAGTGATGGTTCTGAGGGTGATTATTCTGAGGGTGATGGTTCTGAGGGTGATGGTTCTGAGGGTGATGGTTCTGAGGGTGATGGTTCTGAGAGTGATGGTTCTGAGAGTGATAGTTCTGAGGGTGATAGTTCTGAGAGTGATGGTTCTGAGGGTGATTATTCTGAGAGTGATGGTTCTGAGGGTGATTATTCTGAGAGTGATGGTTCTGAGGGTGATTATTCTGAGAGTGATGGTTCTGAGGGTGATTATTCTGAGGGTGATGGTTCTGAGGGTGATGGTTCTGAGGGTGATTGTTCTGAGGGTGATGGTTCTGAGAGTGATGGTTCTGAGGGTGATAGTTCTAAGAGTGATGATTCGGAGAGTGATGGTTCGGAGAGTGATGATTCTGAGACTGATGATTAACACATTTTGCAGTATTTTCACATCAATTTGTGTTATTTTAACTTTAGTTTGTCCAATTAAGTAACATTTTTCAGATTTTGTATGCATATTTGCAATATTGTTAACAATTTGAGGAATTTTCACAGCACTCATGATATATTTAATATGCCATTTAATCTTAACTTACTCTTAATTACAATTAGTGGTATTATTATTTTATGAGAAGAATGAATTTGTTATAGGGAACATTGCAAGTGATTAACACAGACATAACTGACAGTTAAATACAGAATTAACTTCATACAAAAATGTATACTATTATTGTTTTATTACATGCATTTACAAATATATTATAAGTAATGTGTGATTATTACAACAATAATCATTTCAAGGAAGGGGTCATTTCAAGCAAGGGTGACGCACGCACGTATCAAAAAGCTGAGTACTGACAAAAAACCAACAGAAAATAATATAGCTATTAAATATAACTTTAACAGAGAATTACTGTCCGACGAAAAAACAACTCTTTCTGTCATGTATTTAATGTGAAGAGTAAGCTAGTAAACTTCTCCACTTTAATCCAATGCCAACTCTATGCAAGTGAATAGTTTCCTTGCTACTTACTGAACTCTATGCAAGTGAATAGTTTCCTTGCTACTTACTGAACTCTATGCAAGTGAATAGTTTCCTTGCTACTTACTGAACTCTATGCAAGTGAATAGTTTCCTTGCTACTTACTGAACTCTATGCAAGTGAATAGTTTCCTTGCTACTTACTGAACTCTATGCAAGTGAATAGTTTCTTTGCTACTTACTGAACTCTATGCAAGTGAATAGTTTCCTTGCTACTTACTGAACTCTATGCAAGTGAATAGTTTCCTTGCTACTTACTGAACTCTATGCAAGTGAATAGTTTCCTTACTACTGAACTCTATGCAAGTGAATAGTTTCCTTGCTACTTACTGGAATCCTAAAAAAATGCAAGATTTAAACAAGTTTACATACATCCATTTATATTTTGAGTGAAATTGGATTACCAGCTCACTTGTCAGGTAGGTTTGCTTGCCTATTGCACTAGGTATAGACAGGAACTGTATAGTGTATCCATAAATTGATGTATACTTGTTGCGATATGAGTTAATTCTTTATTTTCACAATGTCCAAAGATTACAAGTTACACTACAACTTACTTGATACAACGATAAGAACCATCCTGTTAGCCACTTTCTTCGGAAGAAATATATTGCTGGCACGAACACTCTTTGAACCATTACATGTGTATGTTCCAGCATCTTCCATACTTAAGGCACTAATCTCTAACCTTATAGAAAATTCAGTACTTGATGTCATCTCTCTAAATACCCTAACTCTGTCTCCTTCCATGCCTGGGGGTATGATATTTCCATGAGGATCTAGTATATTGGCCTTGAGAGCTAATCCAAGAGTTACACTGGTAGCACATGCTATGTTTATCCGCTGTCCTACATATTGAACTCCAGAGGGAGTTTTACTTAGATGCCAAGTAAAGGCAGCAACTAAACCACATAGTACACAAAAATTAAGCTTTGAAAACTTAAAATACAAATGATTAGCAACTAACTTTGGACACGAATATTAAACTCTTCTCTTCCTAACACAGTGTCCCCATAATTAACTACACATTCATATGTACTTGCACTATCAATTAATTGAACAGATGTAAATGTATACTGATTAGATGGCCCTATTTGCAATTGTTCTGAAATTACGGGTCCCAATTTCTTTAACCATCGATAGTTGAGATTTGTGTCATTGATAGTGTCTACTTCTAGAGAGCACGTCACTTCCACTGACTCATTCAACTCAACCAATGGAACAGATACATTAACAGGTACTGTAAAAATGTTACACAAGATATCATTAATTTATGAAATATTTTTAATTATATGTGACAGCACTAAAGAAAAATGATCAGATTTCATAGCGAAACTTACATACGGATTGTATGCAAATAGTCAATGAGATAGCTGTCTCCTTTTAATAAACATTCTAGAAAAGTATTTCTAACTGTTAGTTTGTCATTTAAAAACAAGTAAAATATTCACCCAAGAAAGAGCTGTCTTTACTTATGCTGCATTTGATGCTTCAAACTCCATCATCATTAAAATAGTAATTCTCTTAATTTAAATTCTTTCACAAAATAAACTTATTTAGTTAAGATTTTTTCCTTTACAGTTTATATGAAGTGTTATAAACTCTGAAACTTTTCAGTAGTCATTCATTAACTTTTGAGAAATTCATGAATGATAGTTTATTGAATGTTTTCAGAAAAAACATTCACATAATGAAAATAAAACATAGTTAACAGAAGCTGCATGAGTGTAAGTGTTTGCAGCTGAGCTAAGTTGTAAATATTATCAGCTATGTAGTAAAAGCAAACTAAATCAATGCTCTTAAATTTTCTATTTTGTTCTAGAGCTTCATTTAATGTGGCTTCTAGTGCACATGTATTTTATAAATGCTACATGTTCAAGAATTCCACTTAACAGGTTTTTTAAATATTCTTCAAAGAGAAAACTCTTTATTATCATAAAATTAAAAAAATTCATTCACATACTATAGACGTAGTGACTTGATTTCATATGTGTTGGTATTGCAGACACATACTATAGATGTAGTGACTTGATTTCATATGTGCTGGTATTGCAGACACATACTATAGATGTAGTGACTTGATTTCATATGTGCTGGTATTGCAGACACATACTATA